>QMCE01000002.1_pt1 | contig 95539 bp, 76 predicted proteins | sample 1821851 | NCBI WGS metagenome assembly QMCE01 (sample SAMN09453174, study PRJNA476694) | Termite gut metagenome, whole genome shotgun sequencing project. | isolation source: worker | host: Odontotermes sp. | place: South Africa:Pretoria | collected 2016-01-28
ATCCAGATGCCGGTTCGGATTCTCATGCAATACTGTCGCCTGATATAGACGCGCATGAAAATTTCCAAGTCCCCCGCGCTATCCGCAACCTTACCTAAATAATACTGTGTCGCCGCCATGTCAATTTGGTTTTCTCAGAGGCAAAGGTATGTAAGATGAACGGAAAATCCAATGTTTGCAGTCAGCAATCAGTCAGCAAATCGCAAAATCTACCAAAATAGCGCCCGAATAGATTCAATCAAAATCAATAGTAATGCACTATTAATCAATATATAATAAAATTATTTCGGTTTTGAAGTTTTGGGAGTATTTGTATTCTGCGTGTCTCGTCCTGGGCACAGCGAAAATGGTTTGCAGCGCGCTGTAAGCCATTTTTCGTTATTGCCGTGTCCGCGCCGTGTTCGCAATTTCGGCTCGATGTGAAAATCAGGTGTAATCCAAAAAACCGAGCAAGCGAAAAGAATTATCTTTGTGGAATGGTGTTCGAATGGAAATATCAAAAACAACCTCTTAAGCTGTGATTGAAAACTCCATTCAGCCGAAATCCAAGATGTGGAACCTGTGGCATGGATGCCGCAAGTTGAGTGCGGGGTGTGCGCACTGCTATGTCTATCGGGGCGACGAAAAACGGGGCATAGACAGCAGTGTGGTCACCAAAACCACAAGTTTCGATGCGCCTATCGCCCGCAAAAAACGCGACGGCATATACAAAATCGCGCCCGGGACGCTGGTCTACACCTGTTTTACCTCCGACTTTTTCCTCGAAGATGCCGACCAGTGGCGACCCGAAGCATGGGACATGATACGCGAGCGAAGCGATCTGCACTTTTTGATGATAACCAAACGAATAGACCGGCTGCACGACAACCCTGATAAGTGCCTGCCGGAAGATTGGGGCGAGGGTTGGGACAACGTAACGATCTGCTGCACGGTCGAGAATCAGGATCGCGCGGACTATCGGTTACCGATCTACCGCGCGGCGCCGATCAAACACAAGCGTATCGTCTGTGAGCCGCTGCTGGGGCGCATCGACCTTGCGCCCTACAACATCGGCGAGTGGGTGGAGCAGGTGCTTGCCGGTGGTGAGTCGGGCTACGGTGCGCGTCCGTGCGACTTCGATTGGGTGATGGCCCTGCGCGAGGAGTGCGAGAGGCAGGGTGTTTCATTCTGGTTCAAACAGACCGGTGCACAATTCGTAAAAGACGAGAAACTCTACACCGTTCCCCGCCGCCTGCAACACGCACAGGCCCGCAAGGCCGGCATAAATTTTCCTTAGGGACGGACAAGGCGGGGCTGTACCATCCAAACAACCCCTAAGAGGTTGTTTGGAAATTTCCAATCTCGTGCTTTTTTGCTCTTTTTGCCCGATTTTTCACCCTCCTCACGCGCCGTAGGGCCCCCTATGCCTTGTTCGTCGGGCAAAAAAGCCGAGCAAAAATAGCTAAAACATCACTTCGGTGGAAAATCCAAACAACCTCTTAATCTCTCGTGCCGGATTACACCAGCCGGGCGATCAGGCCGTTGCGGTCGCCGGGAAGATAGTCGATCGGGGCGATCTCGATCATCGTGCGGGCGCCGGACTCGCCGCGGGCCTTCAGCCGCACGGCCGCACGGGCCGACGAAACGAGGATCTGCGCCGTCACAGCCGGATTGTTGATGCGCATCGAGAACTCGAAAAGCTGGTTGTGCGTGCGTCCGGCGACACCTTTGCGCGTGAGCTGCACGCCGTGGCCCATGTCCCGGAGTGCGGCGACCGATTCGACCTGCTGGACGCGGGTGTCGTCGTGCGCAAAATAGGGATCGGCCTTGATGGCGGCGGCAACTTTTTCGAACGACGCGCCGTCGGCCAACTCCACGTAGACCATGCGGCGATGGACGCCCGTGCCGGTCGGAATGGTCATCGACAGCGCGTTGCCCACTCCGGGGATCGCGCGCGCGGCGACGCTGTGGCCCATAGACATTCCGGGGCCGAAGTTGGTGTAGGTAAGTCCGTTGGGCGCACATGCTTCCAACAGCGCGCGAACCACCGAGTCGCTGCCCGGATCCCATCCCGCCGAGATCACGGCACTCGCGTTGTGTGCGCGGGCGATGGTGTCGAGCCGTGCGCGTGTTGCGACGATCTCGGTGTGGATGTCGAAACTGTCGACCGTGCAGATGCCACTCGCGAGGATTCCTCCGACGACACGTTCCACCTCGCGCGAGGGCGAACAGACCACCGCAACATCGACGTTGCCTAACGCCGCAATGTCGTCCACAACTTTATACTGTGCGATTTCGGCGGGTTGAGTGCCCGTCGCCGCCGAAGCCGCACGCCGCACGATGCCCGCGATCTCGAAATCGCTTGCCGCCTCCAGCGCTTCCACCACGAATCTTCCGATGTTGCCGTAACCTATTACGGCTGCTTTGATTTTTTTCATATCATCACTTCATTACGTTATTTTCACGGGAACGATCTTGCCGGCTCGCCGTCGGCGTTCCGACCGGCTGCTTTGATCTTTGTCATTGTATTAATTGTTATTTCGATTTACTTGTCCTGCGTCCTTATGATAGCCTTGCTGTTTCGTCCGTCGACAAAAATGTAGAGCGGATCGGGGAAACGTACATGCCGTACATAGCGCGTTTCGGAAACGGTTTCGGCAGCCTCCAGCATAGACATGTCCAGTCCGCCGTCGCCCATGAAGGGATTGATGGTCAAATAGCCAACCCCGAAGGAGATCAGGTTCTGGAAAAAATGGGTTCCCTGACTCGGATCCACGCGGAAGTTTTTCAGCCCGCACTCCACTATCACAGATGCCTCGGAGATATCGCTCCATTTGACGGGCACACCCAAAGAGGGCACGCTCGATCCCCAACGCCCGGGGCCGATCAGAACATAGCCTTTCTTGTGCTCCTTGAGCTTACGGTTGACGGCTTCGATTTCGGCGGCAATCTCGACGGTTTTCATCTTGTCGAAATCCTCCGGCTTTACATACACAATGTCGCACACTCCCTCGACGGCACCCGCCCCCACGGCACTTTGCGCCCACAGCAGTGCATCGTCCGTAGATACTTTCGACCAGTCGAGCGAGATGCGGTTCTCGTTGTCCACAATAGGACGTATCTGAAGAAAATTGAATATCCGGCTCGCTCCGTACGGCATGTCGAGGTTGGCGGCGAATTCGATCTCCACCGGCCCGCGCATCTCCCGACTACCCATTTCCAGAAGATCGGCGAGTATATCGGCCAACGGGAAGGAGTCGTATTTGAGGATTCGTGCAAAGGTGATGATGCGTGGTCCGTTTCCCGTCGCGCTGTCGGAGATCATCTGGAAGTTCATGTCCCAGGTCGAGGCGACATGGGTCATGTTGCGGAAATTCCTGGCCGTGTTGATGTCGATCTTCAGCAGGTTGACTCCGTCGTCTATCGAGGTTTTGAACTTTTCGGGACGCAGGTCGAGCACATACATCTCACGCTGGGTCTCGCGAAGCGCCAACTCGGTCACCGAAAGCTGAAGCGTGTGCCGCGGGTAGCGCGGCGAAAAGCGCAACACACGCCCTCCTTCGACGACGAGTTTACCCAACCCCGTGGCGATCTCGGCCACCCCGTCTTCGGGGCGTTCGTTGCCCAACGGGTAGAAATTGAGCGAGCGCGCCACTCCCGAAACGGTGGGGAAGAAAAGACCCTGCTCCTCGCTGCCGCACACCTCCTGGATCACCACGGCCATCTTCTCCTCGGAGAGCATGTTGCCGCTGGCCGTGATGTAGTTGCGGGCCGAAGCGAAAAATACCGATGCGTAGACACTCTTGATCGCCTTGCCGAGCAGGCGCAGGGTGCGGTCTTCGTTCTCCGCCATGGGTATCATGTAGGTGGAGTAGATGCCGGCGAAGGGCTGATAGTGCGAATCTTCGAGTTTCGACGAGGAGCGCACCGCCAACGGACCGGAAGCGTACCGGATGAAGACCCGCAGCTTGGACAGAAGGCTCTCCGGCAGGTGGGACGAGACGAATTCGGAGAGTATGTCCTCGTCCGAAAGGTCGGCGCTCGCCAGGTAGTGCAGCCCGTTGATCTCCATGAACTCGTCGAAGCAGTCCGTCGCCACCACCAGCGTACGCGGCAGCATCACACGCACACCCGGATACTTGTCGTAGAAGTTGTGCTTCAAAAGCATGCTGTTCATAAATGCGAGTCCACGTCCCTTGCCGCCCAGCGATCCCTCGCCGATGCGCGACATCCAGACGCTGTCGCTGTATGTCTGCTCCGAGAACGGAGTGACCACCCCCTGCGAAAGAAGTATGCGGTAACTTCCGATGTTCTCGACCAGAAATGCCCTCATATTCGCAGGGTTCGATATCTGTTCGGCCGGAGTTTGTTCGAAAACGTGGGCGAGTGCGAAGATACCGCGGGCGTAGAGCCATTTGGTGATGTCGTTCTGGTCGACGTGGTGCAACAATACGGCGTCGGGAATGGTCGCAAGGCTGGCCTGCATCTCTTTCAGATCGCGTGCGCGTCCCACTTCGGCCCCTGTGTCGGGATCGCGGAAGATGAAGTCGCCGAACAGGAACTCGGCAGTCATGTGCTCACCAAGCTCCTGCAACAGAGTGTCGGAATATTTCTCCAGAAAACCCACGCCCAATTCGCGTGCCGTTTCCCTCACCGAAGCCTGCGACGACTGCATCAAAAAGGGCATCAACGGGTTGTCGGCCTTCACGAAACGGCAGAAATCTATCCCCGCGTCCAACTTCTCGTCGTCGGGATTGTCGCCCGCCCTAAGCACGAAACCGACGTCGGAGATTATACCCAGCAGGTTATCCTTGTATTTTTCGTATGTCGCAACGGCGTCGGCGTAGTTGGTGGCCAACAGTATCTTGGGGCGTGAACGTTTGCGCAGCATCTGTTGCTGCTCGCCCATCGCCTCGCGCACGAATTCCTGACTCTGCTTCATGACGATGCGGTAGATCGCAGGCAGATAGGATGAGTAATACCTGATGGAATCCTCGACCAGCAGAATACCCTGTACCCCGACCTCCAGAATGTCATCGTCGGCGTTCATGCGGTCCTCGATCAACTTTACTATGGCGATGATCAACTCAGGGTTGCCGTGCCAGCAGAAAATGTAATCGAGCCCCGACTGGTCTTCTCCCCACAACCTTCGGGAAATGTTGCGCGTGAAGTGGGTCAACAGCACCACCAACAGATCGGGGCGTATCTCCTTCACGCGGCGGGCAAAGGTGAAAACATCGGGCTCACCAACGTTGTACATGCTGATCACAAGGTCGATATCGTCCTCGGCGGCGAGTATCTCCAACGCCTCTGCAGCGGTGCTCACCCGAATGAACGAGGGTGTGTGGGTGAGGTTCAATTCACGGTACTCCTGATTGATGCGCACGTCGAGACGGCCGTCCTCTTCGAGAATGTAGGCGTCGTATGAGCTGCATATCAACAGGATCCGGCTGATGCGCTTTTGCATCAACCGGTCGTAATCGAAATTTTCGAGTGATGCCCTGATCCTGTCCTTCATACAAAAAAAAGTTATGAATTATAAATTATGAGTTATGAGTTAAGCTAACGCAGAATTAGCTACGCGGATATTTTGTGCGTAGCCAACTCATAATTCATAACTCACAACTCATAACTAATTAAACAAGCCCCTGCGCCAGCATCGCATTGGCCACCTTGAGAAAACCTGCGACATTGGCTCCCTTGACGTAGTTGATGTAGCCGTCCTCCTCGGTGCCGTACTTAACACAGGAGGCATGGATGTCACTCATTATCGAGTGGAGTTTTTCGTCCACCTCCTCGGGCGTCCAGCTGATGCGCATCGAATTCTGCGTCATCTCAAGACCGGAGGTGGCCACACCGCCCGCGTTCGCAGCCTTGCCCGGAGCGTAGAGCAGCTTGTGCTTTTGGAACACGGCGATCGCTTCGGGCGTGGAGGGCATGTTGGCTCCCTCGGCTACGCAGATACAACCGTTCCTGACAAGCGTTTCGGCGCTTTCGCCGTCGAGCTCGTTCTGGGTGGCACACGGCAGGGCGATGTCGCACTTCACGCTCCACGGCTTTTTACCCTCGAAGTATTTTGCTTTCGGATAGCGCTCGACGTACTCTTTGATGCGGCCGCGGTAGATGTTTTTCAACTCGAACACATATTGCAGCTTACTCTCGTCGATGCCGTCCGGATCGTGAATGTAACCGTTGGAATCGGAAAGGGTCACCGGTTTGCCGCCGAGTTGCAGAGTCTTCTGCACCGCGTACTGCGCCACGTTGCCCGAGCCCGAGATCACCACCGTCTTGCCTTTGAAGCTTTCGCCGCGAGTCGCAAGCATCGCCTCGGCAAAATAACACGTTCCATATCCCGTAGCCTCGGGTCTGAGCGGACTGCCGCCCCAACCGAGACCCTTGCCGGTGAGCGTTCCGGTGAACTCGTTGCGCAGGCGTTTGTACTGGCCGTACAGGAAACCTACCTCGCGGCCGCCGACACCGATATCGCCCGCAGGAACGTCCGTGTCGGCCCCGATGTGACGCTGGAGTTCGGTCATGAAGCTCTGGCAGAATTTCATAACCTCCTGATCCGAGCGATTTTTGGGGCTGAAGTCCGAGCCGCCTTTGCCGCCGCCCATAGGCAGCGTGGTGAGGCTGTTCTTGAAGGTCTGCTCGAAGGCGAGGAACTTGAGAATGCTCAGGTTGACGCTCGGGTGGAAACGTATACCTCCTTTGTACGGCCCGATGGCGCTGTTCATCTGCACACGGTATCCGCGGTTGATCTCCACCTCGCCGCGGTCGTTGAGCCACGGCACGCGGAACATCACCACTCGCTCCGGTTCGGCGATCCGTTCGAGGATTCTCATCTTGCGTAACTGCGGATTTTCGACGATGTAGGGGGCGAGGCTCTCGACGACCTCCCGAACGGCCTGGTGAAACTCTTTTTCGCCCGGATTGCGGGCGATCAGCGAAGACATGAAGTCTTCGACATACTGCTTTACTTCTTCTTCCATGGTTTTATTTTTAACAAAACGTTACAAATTGTGTGTCGATACAAAGGAAACTATTCTCCGGCGGAAAAGAACTGCTAAGGTTTGGAAAAAATAGTTGCAAGAGAAGTTTCGTGTAAAATTTGTATCGAATCGCTTGATTTTGCAGAATTATTGTTTTTTCGCAACTGCATTTGTGTTGAATGTCATTTGTCGGTGGAATATCTCCCGACCCGAAAGGGTAGTGTGCATGGATACCGGGCCGAGCGGTTTGATCCGGCGGCGTATCAACTTAAGCAGGTGGGCGTTATCGCGGGCATAGATCTTTATAATAAAATCACACTCGCCCACCGTTGCGTGGCACTCGACGACCTCCGGTATGGCGCTCAGCTGCTGTGCTATCAGGTCGACATCGGCAATCCCGTCGAATCGCAGGCTCAGGTAGGCGCACGTCCGGTAACCTATCCTGCCGAGGTCGAGTTTGAATTGGGAGCCTGTGATGATGCCGCCCGCCGTCATCTTTTGCACACGCTGGTGTACGGCTGCTCCCGACACGTTGCAGAGGCGCGAAACTTCGAGAAACGACATTCTGGTGTCGTTAGAGATCAGATTCAGAATCCTGAGATCCAGTTCATCCAAAGCGTAGGGTTCCATTGTGTCTTAAAATATAAATTGTCAAGATATCGTCGGCTTGTCGTGAAAAATCACTGCAAATATACGCTTATTTTTGTTAAATGGCCAATTGTCGCGTGAAAAATATAAGTTTGAGCCTCTGGTTTGCATAATCCGTGTTTATTAATTCACTACCTTTACGGCCGAAAAACAAGGAGGAGTTATGGTGCTCATTAATTCTCAGTTCCTGAAAGTGATCAACGACGACGTTCAGGAGCGTATCGACAAAAAAGTCAATCGCTTCCGAACGATCCACCACGACGCGAACCTGATCAGTCTCGACAGCGGCGACGTCTCTCTGCCCCTTTCGCCCGGCGTGACGGAGGCTATGGCCGGGGCGATCGCCGAGATGAGCGACGAGGCCACCTTCCGGGGACGGGGCCCAATGGAGGGTTATCCGTTCCTCATCGACGAGATAGTGAAATACAACTTCAAAAGTTACAAGGTCAGGATCGAACCCGACGAAGTGTTCATCAACCACGGGACAAAAGAGGATCTCGCGGGATTCGGCGACATCCTGTGTCGCGACAACCGCATCGCTGTGATCGACCCCGTCTCGCAGGATTTCATCGCCTCGAACGTGATAGGGAACCGCGCCGGAGATTTGAACGAAAAACGCCAGTGGAGCCACATCATCTACCTCGAATGCCGGAAGGAGAACGATTTTATGCCCGAATTTCCCAAACTGCGTCCCGATGTGATCTACATGAGCTATCCGAACAACCCGACGGGGTGTGTGATGTCGCGCGAGACGATGGAAAAATGGGTGCGGTATGCGATAGATAACGAGGTGTTGATCCTTTTCGACGCCACCTACAAATCGTTCGTCTCCGACCCTGCCATCCCCCAGACCATATACGAAATCAAGGGAGCGAAAAAAGTGGCCGTCGAATTCCGCAGTTTTTCGAAGAACGCAGGTTTCACCGGACTCCACTGCGGATACACGATCATACCCAAGGAGATATCCGGCTATTCGTTCAGCGCCGGCAAAAGTGCCAACCTCAATACGCTGTGGCGCAAACGGCTGGCGATAAAAAATTATACCCCTTCGTATATCATACAACGGGGGGCCGAGACACTGTTCAGCGCCGAAGGGCTTCGTCGGATCAGGGAGAACATCGACTATTACATGACCAACGCGGCGATCCTGCGGCGCTCGCTCACGGAGGCGAGATTGAAATATTGGGGTGGTGTAAACTCCCCCTACCTGTGGGTCGAATCGCCCTACGGCTCGTCGTGGAAACTTTTCGATAAACTGTTGGAAGAGTGCCACATTCTCTCCTCCCCGGGCGAGCGCTTCGGTCCCCGCGGCAGGGGTTTCGTGCGCCTCAGCTCGTTTACAAATCAATCAAAAGTGATGATGGCTGCCACTCGTATCGCGGATATGAAAATATAATTCACACTGAAATACAATTACTTACAAGTCGAAGACAAACATCGGCCGGGGATTCTTGTGGCCGCAACGAAAACGATCCGAAATATAATGGACAAACGAATGACAGAGGGAAAAACTTTAGGCTTGATCGCCGGTGGCGGTGCAATGCCGACGGAGATCATCAAACATTGCAACAGAAGCGGCATTGCTGTTTTCACGGTTGGACTGGAAACATTCGCCGACGAGGAGCAACTCGATGGAACGCCTCACATTTTTGCCCGGATAGGCCAGGCGGGTAAAATAATTAAGGCCTTCAAGGAGCACGATGTACATGACATAGTGCTTGCGGGAGGTATCAAACGACCCTCGCTCAAGGAACTGATCCCCGACGCGGAAGGGATGAGGATCGTCGCAAGACTCGCCCTGAAACGAATGAGCGACGACAATCTTTTCCGTGCCGTGATGGACGAGATCGAAAAACACGGGTTCAGGGTCGTCGGCATCGAGGAAGTGGTTCCCGATATGCTCTTCAGGGAAGGGGTGTACGGCAAAGTCAGGCCGGGCCGGGACGATATGAGCGACATAGAGCGCGGTTGGATGGTGGCAAAAGCTATCGGCACGGTGGATGTAGGCCAGGCGGTGGTCGTTCAGGAGGGGTTGGTGCTGGCTATGGAGGCGGTCGAGGGAACCGACATGGTGCTTTCGCGCGCCTCGCAGTTGCGCAAGCCGGGGAAGGCTCCCGTTATGGTGAAAGTTCTCAAACCGGGACAGGATATGCGGGTCGACCTGCCGGCTATCGGGCTTCAGACGATAGACCTGTTCATTAAATACGGTATAGGGGGAATCGCGGTGGAGGCCGGCGGTATCCTGCTGATAGAACGGGAGGCCGTGATAAAAAAAGCGGACGAGCACGGAATATTCATCATCGGATTGAGTTCGCCACAGGTAAACGGTGCACAAACGATAATAACAGAAAGACAATGAGTATGCTAAGGTTCGAGCTTCTGAGAGAAGCTCTGGGGAGAAAGGCGGTTGCGCTCGCCGGAGAGAGCCGACCCGCAGACGATTTCGCAAAATGGGTTTTCACCCGCGAGAAGATGAAACGCTATCTGTCGGACACCACCTACACGGCGCTGGTCGACTCGATCGACAAGGGGTTGCCTCTGAGCCGGACGATCGCAAACGGCGTGGCCACGGGAATGAAACAGTGGGCCATCGACTCCGGAGCGACGCACTACACCCACTGGTTCCAACCACTGACGGGCGGTACGGCGGAAAAGCACGACGCATTTCTGGAGCCAGACGCACGCGGAGGGGTGATCGAGAAATTCTCCGGCAAGCTGCTCGTCCAGCAAGAACCCGACGCCTCGTCGTTTCCCAGCGGGGGTTTGCGCAACACGTTCGAGGCGAGGGGTTACTCGGCCTGGGATCCGTCGTCGCCGGCTTTTGTGTTGGGCGACACGCTCTGCATCCCCACCCTGTTCATTGCCTACACCGGCGAGGCATTGGATTACAAGACGCCGTTGCTGCGTTCGGTGGGCGCGTTGGACAGGGCGGCGACTGCGGTGTGCAAATATTTCGACGAGCAGGTGATGCGCGTGACCCCTCGGCTCGGGGTGGAACAGGAGTATTTCCTTGTCGACGACGCGCTGTACGCCGCCCGCCCCGATCTGGTGATGACGGGCCGCACGCTGATGGGACACGAAAGCGCGCGCAATCAACAACTCGAAGATCACTATCTCGGCTCGATCCCCACACGGGTGCTGGCGTTCATGACCGATCTGGAGAACGAGGCGCTCAAACTGGGCATTCCCGTGAAGACGCGCCATAACGAGGTTGCCCCGAATCAGTTCGAGCTGGCGCCGATATTCGAGGAGATCAATCTGGCGAACGACCATAATGTGCTGCTGATGTCGATCATGAAGAAGGTGGGGCGGCGGCACCATTTCCGCGTGCTGCTCCACGAAAAACCCTTCAAAGGGGTCAACGGATCGGGCAAGCACTGCAACTGGAGCCTGGGGACGGACACGGGGGTCAATCTCTTTTCGCCCGGGGGGAGCCACACGGAAAATCTGCAATTCATCGTCTTTCTGGTCAACACCATCATGGCGGTGTGGAGGCACAACGGACTGCTGAAGGCGACCATCTCGTCGGCCACCAACGCCCACCGGCTGGGTGCGGGAGAGGCGCCGCCGGCAATCATCTCGGTGTTTGTGGGTAAACAGATCAGCGCCGTGCTCGACGCGCTGGAAGTGGCCGACACCGACGAAGGGATCCGGTTCGACGAAGAGGCGGCGCTCGGGCTCGGTATCGCCCACGTACCCGAACTTTTGGTCGATAACACAGATCGAAACCGCACCTCACCCTTTGCATTCACCGGCAATCGGTTCGAGTTCCGCGCGGTGGGCTCATCGGCCAACAGCGCCGAGTCGATGCTGACGCTGAACACCGCCGTGGCCGACCAACTCGTGCGATTCCGCGGCGAGGTCGATGCGCTGATCGAGGGCGGAACGGCAAAAGAAAAAGCTCTCGTCACCGTGTTGAAAAAGATGATCATCGAGTGTCGTGCCATCCGTTTCGAGGGTAACGGTTACAGCGAAGAGTGGAAGGTCGAAGCCGAGCGGCGCGGCCTGGACTGCGAGACCGGCGTGCCGCTCATTTTCGACAACTACCTGCGGGACGGGACGGTCGAAGTATTCGAGAATTGCGGCGTGCTGACCCGTGCCGAACTGACGTCGCGCTGTGAGGTGAAACGCGAAATGTACACCAAAAAGATCCAGATCGAGTCGCGCGTGTTGGGCGATCTGGCAATGAACCACATCGTGCCCGTCTCCTCGGCCTACCAGGGAGTGTTGTTGGACAAGGTTTCGAAGATCGACGCGCTCTTTTCAAAAGATGATGCCGCAGCGATGAGCCGTCAGGACAGGAAGATAATCCGTGAGATCGGCGGCCACATCGACTTCATCGTCGAAAAAACCGAAGAGATGACCCAGGCGCGAAAACGGGCAAACGCCATAGCTTCCGAACGAGAAAAGGCACTCGTCTATCACGACACGGTGGTGCCGCTGGTCGAGGCGATAAGATATCACATCGACAAACTCGAACTCGTGGTGGACGACCGCATGTGGACGCTGCCCAAGTACCGCGAACTGCTCTTTATACGATGAAGGCCCCAAGGACGGTCATAGTGAAATACAACGCCGGGAATGTTCGCTCGGTGATCCACGCGCTCGAACGGTTGGGTGTGACGGCGGTGGCGAGCGACATCCCCGGCGAAATAACCTCGGCCGACCGGGTGATCTTTCCGGGTGTGGGCGAGGCATCGTCGGCGATGGCCCATTTGCGGGAGCGGGGGCTCGACAAAGTGATCGCGGAGTTGAAGCAGCCGGTTCTGGGGATATGCCTGGGCATGCAGTTGATGTGCCGATCCTCGGAGGAGGGTGACGCGGAGTGTCTCGGAATCTTCCCGCAACGAGTCAGGCGCTTCCGTTCCGACGAATTGAAGGTTCCGCAAGTGGGCTGGAACGATATTTTCGATCTGCAATCCCCGTTGTTTTCGGGCGTCGGCGAACATTCGTTCGTCTATTTCGTGCATGGATATTATGTGGAGCGCGGCGGTGATACCATCGCAACGGCCGATTACGGGGGAGAGTACAGCGCGGCACTGTGCAGCGGGAATTTCCACGCCGTGCAGTTTCATCCCGAACGTTCGGGCGCGGTAGGTCACAGGATTTTACACAATTTCATCTTTAACGTCTGAGTGCGCAATGGGACTGACTAAACGTATCATACCCTGCCTCGACGTGATGGGCGGCGCGACGGTCAAAGGGATCAATTTCGAAAATATCCGCACTGTGGGCGACACGTCCTCCCTTGCCGCACGATACGCCGCCGCAGGAGCCGACGAGCTGGTCTTCCTCGACATATCGGCCACCAACGAAGGCCGCGGTGCGAGGCGCGAATGGGTGGAACGGGTTGCACGCCGTCTCGATATCCCATTCACCGTGGGGGGCGGAGTGGGCAGCGTCGGGGATGTGTCGCTGCTGTTGGAGTGGGGCGCCGACAAGGTGTCTGTAAACTCGGCCGCCGTGCGTAATCCCGCGCTCGTCACGGAGCTGGCTAAAAGATTCGGCAGCCAGTGTGTCGTGCTGGCCATCGACACCAACTTCGAGGATGGAGAGTGGTGGGTTTACCTCAACGGCGGACGCATACGTACGGAGATCGGGGCGCTCGACTGGGCGCGGCGCGGGGTCGATGCCGGTGCAGGCGAGATACTGCTCACCTCGATGAGCCACGACGGAACGAAGAACGGTTTCGCACTCGACATCACCCGTGCCGTGAGCGAGGCGGTGGGTGTACCGGTCATTGCGAGCGGCGGCGCGGGCCGGATGAGCCATTTCACGGAAGTCTTTCGTGAGGGGAGGGCGGATGCCGCACTCGCTGCCAGCATTTTCCACTACGGTGAGATCGCGATTCCCGAACTCAAAAAGCATTTGAAAAACAACGGAATAGAGATAAGACCATGTGCGGAATAGTAGGATACGTCGGAACAAGGGAGGCATACCCTGTCCTGGTCAAAGGCTTGCACCGTCTGGAATATCGCGGGTACGACAGCGCAGGAGTGGCGCTCATTTCGGATGGCGGAGAGCTGAAAATTTATAAAAGCAGAGGAAAGGTCGCCGAGTTGGAGCGTTTCGCAGAATCGAAAGATGTGAGCGGAAATATCGGCATAGCGCATACCCGATGGGCAACCCACGGCGAACCCAGCGATGCGAATGCCCATCCCCACTATTCGGAAAGCCGGACTCTGGCGATCATCCATAACGGCATCATTGAGAACTACTCAGTTCTGAAAAAGGCACTGGAGGTAAACGGATACACTTTCAGGAGCGATACCGACACCGAAGTTATTGTTCAGTTGATAGAATATATCCGCGACGTGAGCGGATGTTCGCTGCCGGAGGCGGTTCGGCAGGCGCTGCGCGAACTGGTCGGCGCCTATGCCATTGCGATCATCGAAAAGGGGGACAGGGGGAGAATTATAGCCGCCCGGAAAAGCTCGCCTTTGGTGGTGGGCGTGGGAGAGGGTGAGTTTTTTCTCGCCTCCGACGCAGGCCCCATAGCCGAATATACCGACAGGGTGGTCTATCTGGGCGACGGCGAGATTGCCGAGATTTCCCTCGAAGCGGGTCTGCGGGTGGTCGATGTCGCGGGCAACGAAACTCCGATAGATATCGAACAGTTGCAGATGAGCATCTCGGAGCTTGAAAAGGGCGGCTATCCCCACTTCATGCTCAAGGAGATTTTCGAACAGCCCAAAACCATCGTCGACGCCGTTCGCGGGAGGATAAACGTCGAGGAGACTAATGTCGCACTGTCGGGCGTGACGGACAACAGGGAGCGGTTCGTAGAGGCGAGGCGCATAATAATCGTCGCCTGCGGAACATCGTGGCACGCCGCACTCATTGGCGAGTACATGATAGAGGAGATGTGCCGGATTCCGGTCGAGGTGGAGTACGCCTCGGAGTTTCGTTACCGCGATCCCGTCACCGGCCCCGGCGATGTGGTGATCGCAATGTCGCAGTCGGGAGAGACCGCCGACACGCTTGCCGCGGTGGAACTCGCACGTAGCCGCGGAGCGTTCATCTTCGGGATCTGCAATGTGGTGGGTTCGTCCATTGCGCGTGCCACCGATTCGGGAGCATACATACACGTCGGGCCGGAGATAGGCGTCGCCTCCACCAAGGCCTTCACCGGCCAGGTCACGGTGCTCATGATGCTTGCCCTGGCGATCGGACGCCTGAAGGGAAGCATCCGGGAGGAGTTCTATCTCGACGGGATCCGCCATTTGTGTCGGCTTCCGGAGCAGATGGCCGAAATTCTCGGACGGGCGGATGCCGTTGCCGACCTCGCGAAGATATTCACCTACGCCCGCAACTTCATATATCTGGGTCGGGGATACAGCTATCCGGCGGCTCTGGAAGGAGCGCTCAAACTCAAGGAGATATCCTACATTCACGCCGAAGGGTATCCGGCGGCTGAGATGAAGCATGGGCCGATCGCCCTTGTCGACAGCGAGATGCCGGTCGTGGTGATCGCCACCACCGACAGGATATACGAAAAGACGATCAGCAATATACGCGAAATCAAGGCACGCGGGGGCAGGATCATCGCGATAGTCGATACGGACGATGTGACCGTGCGCGAAATAGCCGACCATGTGATAGAGATCCCGCGCACCTGCGAACATCTGGCACCCGTTCTGGCATCGGTGCCGTTGCAGTTGCTGGCCTACTACATAGCAGTGTACAAAGGGCGCGACGTCGACCAGCCGCGCAATCTTGCAAAATCGGTGACGGTCGAATAATTATAAAAAGATGAACGAGTTGATTTTGATCCTCGATTTCGGAGGACAGTACAAAGAGTTGATCTCTCGCACCACGAGAGCGCTGGGGGTCTACTCGGAAATAAGGCCTGGCTCGCTGGACGCGGACGAGGTGAGGAGGCTCTCTCCGCGCGGGATCATTCTGACGGGCGGGCCTAACAGTGTTTACGCCGCCGACGCTCCGTTGTGCGATCCGGCGATCTTCGGGCTGGGGGTGCCGGTTCTGGGAATTTGCTATGGCATGCAGCTGATGTGCCACACGCTTGGAGGCCGTGTCGAGCGCGGGCCTGCCGGCGAGTATGGACGTGTTGCAACCTCGCTTGCCGTCGACTCGCCGCTTATGCAGGGGGTCGGGCCCGAAAAGCGACTCTTGATGAGCCACACGGATCGGGTGAGTGTGATGCCTGCCGGTTTTCGTGCCACCGCCTCGACACGCGACTGCCCTGTTGCGGCGTTTGAAAATGTGAAGCGAGGGTTGTATGGTGTGCAATTCCACCCCGAGACGGCGCACAGCGACGGCGGGCGCGAGATCGTGCGTAATTTTCTGTTCGATATCTGCGGGGCTTCGGGTGACTACCGCCTCGACGACTACATCGAACGTGCGGTGGAGGCTGTGCGGCGTCAGGTGGGATCGCGGCGCGTGCTTTTGGGCCTCTCGGGCGGGGTCGATTCGTCGGTGTGTGCGGCGCTGCTCTCACGCGCGATAGGCAGGCAACTGACCTGCGTCTTTGTAGATCACGGATTGATGCGGCTGGGCGAGGGCGACGCCATAGAGAGGGTTTTCTCGAAGCGCGATCTCGATTTTGTTCGCGTCGACGCGGCGGATCGTTTTCTGCGCCGGCTGAAGGGTGTGCGCAGTCCCGAACGCAAGCGCAAGATAGTGGGCGAGGAGTTCGTGCGGGTGTTCGAACAGGAGGCGCGCGGGACGGGAGCGGCGTTTCTGGCCCAGGGCACGATCTATCCCGACATAATAGAGTCGGGCGGCAAGGACGGCAAGGGCGGCGACACGATAAAAAGCCACCACAACGTGGGCGGTCTTCCGGCCGATCTCGCTTTCGAAGGTGTTGTCGAGCCGCTTGCGGGAGTGTTCAAAGACGAGGTTCGCGCCGTGGGGCGGATGCTGGGTTTGCCCGACGCTTTGGTCGACCGTCAGCCCTTTCCCGGGCCCGGACTTTCGATCAGGGTGACGGGCGAGGTGACGCGCGCAAAGCTGGACATTCTGCGCCGCGCCGATGCCATAGTATGTGAAGAGATCGAGCGCGCACATCGCCGGAACCGCCGCCCTCAGCAATATTTTGCCGTGCTGACCGATGTTCGCTCGGTGGGAGTCAAGGGCGACCATCGCACCTGGGATCGTGTGGTTGCGGTTCGTGCGGTCGACACCGACGACTTCATGACGGGCGAGTATACCCCCCTGCCCCATGCGCTACTCGGACATATCTCTTCACGCATCACGGGCGAGATCCGAGAGGTCAGTCGCGTGGTCTACGACATTACCGGCAAACCGCCCGCCACTGTCGAGTGGGAGTGAGTTTGCCGCAAAATCAGTCGAAAACGACCGTGCGATTCCCGTAAGCCAGCACCCTGTGGTCGAGCAGTTTGGTCACCGCGCGCGACAACACGATTTTTTCCAGATCCTGCCCCTTTCGCACGAGCCTCTCGACCGTGTCTTTGTGGGTGATATGCACCACGTCCTGCTCGATGATGGGTCCCTGGTCGAGATCGGCGGTCACGAAATGGCTCGTCGCGCCGATCAGTTTCACCCCCCGCGCATGAGCCGCGTGATAAGGCTTCGCGCCCATGAAAGCGGGCAAAAAGGAGTGATGAATATTGACTATCGGACGGGCGAAACAGCGGATGAAATCGTCGGACAACACCTGCATATATCGCGCAAGCACCACCATGTCTATATCGTATTCACGAAGCAAAGCCAACTCCGCCTCCTCTTGGGCGGCTTTGTTGTCGGGCGCGACGGGCAGGCAGCGAAATTCGACGCCGAACCGCTCGGCCACCGACTGCAAATCGGGATGATTGCTCACTATCAAAGGAATGTCGACCCGCCACTCTCCGCCGGCATGACGCGCCAGCATATCGTACAGGCAGTGTGCCATCTTCGAGACAAAGATCGCCATGCGAGGCCGCTCGTCGCCAAAATGCAGCGAGTATCTAACTCCGTAGCGGCGGCCGAAACCGCTTTCGAACCACCCGGTCATCTCCCCGCGCGGAACGGTGAACCCCGCCAGATCCCACTCGACGCGCATGAAAAATATATTCTCCTCGTGGTTCACCCACTGGTCGAGGTGGAGGATATTGCCTCCGCTCTCGTGAATGATCCCTGTCAGACCCGCCACAAGCCCGGGGCGGTCAGGGCAGTGCATCAATAAAATCGCCGTGTTGTTTCTCATGTTTTTTCGTTGCATAAAGATATAAATTCGTCGAACAGAAACTCCGTATCGACCGGCCCGCTCGACGCCTCGGGATGGAACTGCACCGAAAAGAATGGTTTGGTCAGGTGGCGTATTCCTTCGCTGGTGCCGTCATTCAGATTGGTGAACGTGGCCTCCCACCCCGAGGGGAGCGTTGCCGGATCGACGGCGTATCCGTGATTCTGCGAGGTGATGAAAGCGCTGTTCGTCCCCACGCGCACCACCGGCTGATTGTGGCCACGGTGTCCGTATTTCAATTTATAGGTCTTCGCTCCCGCCGCCAGCGACAGCAACTGATGGCCCAGACAGATGCCGAAGATCGGCCTGCCGGTCTCCATCGCACGTTTCACATGGCTCACCGTCGTGGCACAGTCGGTCGGGTCGCCCGGGCCGTTGCCGAGCATAAGGCCGTCGTAGTCGAGTTGCGAAAAGTCGTAATCCCACGGTACTCTCATCACCGTAGCGCCGCGCGCGATCAGGCAACGTATTATATTGTATTTGCAGCCGCAGTCGACAAGAACTATCCGCGGACCGCCGCCGTTGCCGTAAGTGATCGGTTCGCGGCAACTCACCTCGGCCACGGGATGGTTCGGGTCGTGGTTTGGGGAACTCGCCGGTCGGCCGCTCTCCGGTTCTGCGCACCCTTCGACCACCACGCGGCCCTGCATGACGCCCCGCTCGCGGATGATCTTTGTGATCTGGCGCGTGTCGACCCCGCATATCGCAGGTACCCCGCTCTTGGCGAGCCACTCTCCCAGACTCATCACTGCATTCCAGTGACTGTATCCGGGCGTGTAATCGGCCACCACCAACGCCCGCGTCCAGATGCGCTCCGACTCGAAATATTTCGGCAACCCGTCCTCACGGACGTCGGTCGGCGGAACTCCGTAGTTGCCGATCATCGGCGAGGTCATCACCAATATCTGTCCGCAATAAGAGGGGTCGGTCAGGCTCTCGGGATAGCCGGTCATGGCGGTGTTGAAAACCACTTCGCCCGAAACGGAGGTCGCGCTACCAAAAGAATATCCGTGAAACGCCGTACCGTCTTCCAGAATCAGGGATGCTTTTTTCTTATACATCTGTCGTCGTAAATATCGGTACAAAGTAAATAGAAGAGGGCTTGTGTGGCGGCAATCCCGACTTTAAATCCATCGAAGCCGGAGGTGTGATTGATAAATTCAACGGATGGTGTCTTGTGCGCGGAAATTTATCGCTGATCGCCGGCCTGAAATGAATAATTCGTATGTCGGCTGTGCGGGTGTTGAGAAATCCGGCAACTTCGCCGGGCAGATAATCTCGGCCCATGCAAAACCGGTATCGCGTACGCAAACCCCCGCCAATCTTATTAAGAGTTCGTTTGAAAATTTCCAATCTCGTGCTTTTTTGCTCTTTTTGCTCGTCGGGCAAAAACAGGGGCAAATATAGCTAAAAAACAACTTCTGCCGAAAAATTCAAACAATCTCCAGAACTTAGCGGAAAAAAACAGAGTGCGGATTAGGATGTTTGAATAATAAGTGTTATCTTTACACCCAAACGGCGATGATCGTCCGGACTGCCTAAACATCGTAATTATGAAAAGTAGAATTTCAATCGCGCTTGTCGCGGTGTCGATGTTCGTTTCGTGCGGCGTCGAGCCGGCGTCGCAGCTGACTCTCTCGGGGCTCGACCCCGCAAATTTCGCCGCCGAAGTCAACGGCGCGAAGACCTCGCTTCACACTCTCAGGAACGCCTCGGGCATGGAGGTGTGCATCACCGATTTCGGGGGCCGCATCGTCTCGGTGATGGTGCCCGACCGCGACGGGATCATGCGCGACGTGGTGTTGGGCTTCGACAATGTACAGGACTACATCGACACTCCGAGCGATTTCGGCGCCACGATCGGCCGCTACGCAAACCGCATTGCGCATGGACGCATGATGATAGACGGTCGCGAGATCCAACTGCCGCAGAACAACTTCGGGCATTGTCTGCACGGCGGCCCCGTCGGCTGGCAGTACAAGGTGTTCGAAGCCACCCGAGGAGTCTCGGATACCTCTCTGGAGCTGACGCTCCTTTCGCCCGACGGCGACGAGAACTTTCCTGGCAACGTGACGGCGACGGTGCTTTTCACTCTCACCGATGACAATGCGATAGAGATCGAGTATGGCGCCACGACCGACCGGACGACGGTCATCAACATGACCAACCACTCCTATTTCAACCTTTCGGGCGATCCGTCGAAATCTGTGGCCGACCACATCCTGTGGGTGGATGCCGACAGCTACACTCCTGTGGACGACACGTTCATGACCACGGGCGAGATCGCTCCGGTGGCCGGCACTCCGATGGATTTCACCTCTCCGAAGGCGATCGGCCGCGATATCGACGACTACGACTTCGCGCAGCTCAAAAACGGAGACGGCTACGACCACAACTACGTGTTGAACACCGCGGGAGACGCGGCCCGCCCCGCCGCCAGACTCTCTTCGCCCGTGAGCGGCATCACGTTGGAGGTCTTTACAGACGAACCGGGCGTGCAGGTCTACTCGGGCAACTTCCTCGACGGAACGGTCGCCGGCAAGGGCGGGGTGGTTTATGCGCGGCGTGCGGCGGTGTGTCTCGAAACGCAGCACTATCCCGACAGCCCCAACAAACCCGGGTGGCCGAGCGTGATCCTCGAACCCGGCCGGATCTATCGCAGCAAGTGCGTTTTCAAATTCTCGACAGATAAATAAACTACTAACCTCACACTTAATAATCAGGTATTGTGGAATCATTGGATTGGATCGTCATCGGGACCTTCACACTGGCTTTGATCGGTATTGTTCTCTGGGTAGTGAAGCGCAAACAGAGAGACTCTGCGGACTATTTTTTGGGCGGGCGCGACGCCACCTGGATCGCCATCGGCGCTTCGATCTTCGCGTCGAACATCGGTTCGGAACACTTGATCGGCCTGGCCGGAACGGGGGCGTCGAGCGGCATGGCGATGGCCCATTGGGAGATACAGGGGTGGATGATACTCATTTTGGGTTGGGTGTTCGTGCCGTTCTATTCGCGCAGCATGGTGTTTACGATGCCCGAGTTTCTGGAGCGGCGATACAACACCCAGTCGCGCACCATCCTGTCGGTGATCTCGCTCATCAGCTATGTTCTCACTAAAGTGGCGGTGACGGTCTACGCGGGCGGTCTGGTTTTCCAGCAGGTGTTCGGCATCGAGGAGTTGTGGGGGATCGACTTTTTCTGGATCGCGGCGATCGGGTTGGTGCTCATCACGGCGGTCTACACGATTTTCGGCGGCATGAAGTCGGTGCTCTACACCTCGGTGCTGCAAACGCCGATCCTGCTGCTGGGTTCGTTGGTTATTCTGGTGTTGGGCTTGCGTGAGTTGGGCGGCTGGGACGAGATGATGCGCATCTGCGGCGCCGTGCCGGTCAACGACTACGGCAACACGATGACCGAGCTGATCCGCAGCAACGGCGACGCCAACTTCCCGTGGTTGGGGGCGCTGGTGGGTTCGGCCATCATCGGTTTCTGGTATTGGTGCACCGACCAGTTCATCGTCCAGAGGGTGCTGTCGGGAAAAAACCAGAAGGAGGCCCGACGTGGTACGATCTTCGGCGCCTATCTCAAACTGCTGCCCGTCTTCCTGTTTCTCATTCCCGGGATGATCGCCTTTGCGCTGCATCAAAAGTATCTGGGCGACGGCGGCTTTTTGCCCGTGTTGGGTGACGGTGCTGTAAACGCCGACGCAGCCTTTCCGACCCTTGTGTCGAAATTGCTTCCGGCCGGGGTGAAGGGGCTTGTCGTGTGCGGTATTCTGGCGGCGTTGATGAGTTCGCTGGCGTCGCTTTTCAACTCGTCGGCGATGCTCTTCACTATCGACTTCTATAAACGGTTCAAGCCCAAGACTTCGGAAAAGAAGCTGGTGGTGATAGGACAGGTTGCCACGGTTGTGATCGTGGTATTGGGCATACTGTGGATTCCCATCATGCGCAGCGTGGGCGATGTGCTCTACACCTATTTACAGGATGTGCAATCGGTGCTTGCACCGGGCATCGCGGCCGCGTTTTTGTTGGGTGTGACGTGGAAGCGCGCCTCGGCCAAGGGCGGCATGTGGGGATTGATAGCGGGTATGGTGATCGGTCTGACGAGGCTCGGAGCGAAGGTGTTTTACAGCAACGCGGGCGCCGAAGCGGGCGGCGGATTGTTCAAATACCTGTTCTTCGACATGAACTGGTTGTTCTTCTGCGGATGGATGTTCCTGTTCTGCATTATGGTGGTGGTCGGCGTCAGTTTTGCCACGAAAGCGCCGGGCGAGGATAAGATCCGGGGATTGGTGTTCGGCACCGCCACCGCCGAGCAGCGGGCCGCCACGCGCGCAAGTTGGAACCGTTGGGATGTGATCCACACGTCGATAATACTTGCCATCACGGTGGCGTTCTACGTCTACTTCTGGTAAATACGGGAAAGGAGCGAGAGGATGGCGAGTGTATATTATGGTGCGAACCCCACCTTCCACGTCGCGGTGGATTGCATAATCTTCGGCTTCCACGAGGGTGAGCTGAGCCTGTTGCTGCTGAAGCGCAATTTCGAGCCGGCGATGGGCCGGTGGTCTCTGGCAGGCGGATTCGTGCAGCGTGACGAGAGTGTGGACGCCGCCGCGGGCAGGGTGCTGACCGAGCTGACGGGGCTGGTGAATGTCTACATGGAGCAGGTGGGCGCGTTCGGCGAAGTGGGGCGCGACCCGGGCGAAAGGGTAGTCTCGGTGGCTTACTATGCACTGATCAATATCGACGAATACGATCGCCGGCCGGTGCGGGAGCACGATGCCCATTGGATAAAGATAGACGAGTTGCCCCCATTGATCTTCGACCATCCGCAGATGGTGGAGCGCGCACGGGAGATGATGAAGAAAAAGGCCTCGACCGAGCCGATCGGATTCAACCTGCTGCCCAAACTTTTCACCCTCTCGCGGTTGCAGAGCCTCTACGAGGCGATCTGCGGCGAGACACTCGACAAACGCAATTTCCGCAAACGGATCGCCGAGATGGGCTACATAGAGAAGACCGGCGGGATCGACAAAACAGGCTCCAAACGCGGGGCCGCCCTGTATAAATTTAACGAAAAGGTTTATCTGAAGGCTCCGAAATTCAAATTATAACTGCAAATCGCAATGCTGGAAGAACTGAAAGAAAAAGTACTGCACGCCAACCTCGATCTGGTTCGCCACGGTCTTGTCATTTTCACCTGGGGTAATGCCTCGGCCATCGACCGCGCCGCGGGACTTGTGGTGATAAAACCCGGCGGGGTGAGCTACGACGCGATGGCGGCCAAAGATATGGTGGTGGTCGATCTCGACGGAAATGTTGTCGAGGGCGACTTGCGGCCTTCGTCCGACACTCCCACCCACGTGGCCCTTTACCGCGCCTTCGACGGGATCGGGGGCGTGGTTCACACCCACTCCACCTATGCAACGGCCTGGGCGCAGGCGGGGCGCGAGATACCCTGCACCGGCACGACCCACGCAGACTATTTCCGTGGCGACGTCCCATGCACGAACGATATGACGGCCGCGGAGGTGGCGGGCGACTACGAGCGCGAGACGGGAAACGTGATCGTAGCCCGCTTCAAAGGAGGGGATCCGCTGCAAATTCCGGCGGTGCTGGTCAAAAATCACGGCCCGTTCACCTGGGGGTGCGACGCCGACGATGCCGTTCACAACGCCGTCGTGCTGGAGCAGGTGGCAAAGATGGCAGCCATTGCCTATTCCCTCAATCCGGCTCTGGCGATGAATCCGCTCCTCGCCGAGAAACACTTCAGCCGCAAGCACGGGCCGGGTGCATATTACGGACAGAGAAAATAACCGAATAAAAAAACTACCGACATGGAACAGGGATTTTCAAATTACGAAGTATGGTTTGTGACCGGCGCCCAACTCCTTTACGGGGGCGACGCTGTTACGAAGGTGGATGCCCACTCCACCGAGATGGTCAAGGGTCTGAACGACGGCGGCCGTCTCCCCTTTAAAGTGGTTTACAAGGGCACGGTCAACTCCTCGCGCGAGGTGACGGCGACCTTCAAGGCGGCCAATAACGATGAGCGGTGTGTGGGCGTGATAACGTGGATGCACACCTTCTCGCCCGCCAAGATGTGGATCCACGGTTTGCAGGAGTTGCGCAAGCCGTTGCTGCACTTTCACACGCAGTTCAACCGCGAGATCCCGTGGGATACGATGGATATGGATTTCATGAACCTCAACCAGAGCGCCCACGGCGACCGCGAGTTCGGCCATATAGTAACCCGGCTGCGAAAGAACCGCAAAGTGGTGGTCGGCCATTGGCAGGACACCGCGGCACAAAACAAGATCGCGATCTGGATGCGTGTCGCCGCCGCCTGGGCCGACGCGCAGGATATGCTGATCGTCCGTTTCGGTGACCAGATGAACAACGTGGCCGTGACCGACGGCGATAAAGTGGCCGCCGAACAGACTCTCGGCTACCACGTTGACTACTGTCCGGTGAACGATCTTATGAAATACTACCATGCGGTGGAAGATGCCGACACGGCGGCGCTCGTGGCCGAATACTTTCGCGAATACGACCACTCGCCCGAACTCGAAACCCCCGGCACGGAAGCCTACCTCAAAGTGTGGAACTCCGCCCGGGCCGAGATAGCCCTGCGCCGCCTGCTGAAAGATAAAGGCGCCAAGGCGTTCACCACCAACTTCGACGATCTGGGCGATTTCGACCAGATTCCGGGGCTGGCATCCCAACGCCTTATGAGCGAGGGCTACGGTTTCGGCGCCGAGGGCGATTGGAAAACCGCCGCACTGCACCGCACGACATGGTTCATGAGCCAGGGTATGTCGAAAGGCTGCTCGTTCCTCGAAGACTACACGCTCAATTTCGACGGCGAGAGAAGTGCGATACTTCAGGCGCACATGTTGGAAATTTGTCCGATGATCGCCGCGTCGCGTCCGCGCCTCGAAGTCCACCGGCTCTCGATCGGCATCGACGCCATGACTGCGCGCCTGGTCTTCACCAGCAAGCCGGGCACGGGTGTCGCCGCGACGGTGGTCGATCTGGGCAACCGCTTCCGGCTTATTGTCAATAAAGTCGAGTGCATCGAGAGCAAACCTCTCCCGAAACTTCCCGTGGCGAGCGCGCTGTGGATCCCTATGCCGAATCTCGAAATCGGCGCCGCCGCATGGATCCTCGCGGGCGGCACTCACCACACGAGCTTCTCATACGACCTGACTACGGAATATTGGGAAGATTGGGCCGATATCGCGGGCATCGAGATGGTCACCATCGACGAGAATACCGCCATTCCCGAATTCAAGAAGGAGTTGCGCCTGAACGAAGTCTATTACCTTCTCAACAAGGCGCTGCAATGAAACCCGCAACGAAATATGTCATAGGACTCGATTACGGCACCGACTCGGCGCGCGCCGTCGTGGTGGACGCAGCCACGGGCGACACGATCGCCACATCCGTCAAATATTATCCGCGCTGGAAGCAGGGATTGTACTGCGAGCCGTCGTCCAACCGCTATCGTCAGCATCCGCTCGACTACATCGAGGTGTTGGAGTGGAGTGTGCGCGAGGCTTTGGCCGCGTGTCCTGCAGGCACGGCGGAGAGGGTCGTCGGCATAGCTTTCGACACCACGGGCAGCACGCCTGTGCTCACTGATGAGACGGGAACGCCGCTGGCGCTCAGGCCCGGGTTTGCCGAAAATCCCAACGCCATGTTCGTGTTGTGGAAAGATCACACCGCCGTGACCGAGGCCGCGGAGATCAACCGTGCCTGCAAAGCGTCGAGGGTCGATTACAGCGCCTACGAGGGGGGTGTATACTCTTCGGAATGGTTTTGGGCCAAAGCGTTGCATGTGTTGCGCGAGGATGCCGCTGTCAGGGCCGCCGCCCACAGCATAGTCGAACATTGCGAATGGATGCCCGCGTTGCTGACGGGGGTGAGCGCGGCGGAAGATATCGTTCGCAGCCGTTGCGCACAGGGTCACAAGGCTATGTGGCATCCGTCGTGGGGCGGCCTTCCGCCCGAGGAGTTTCTCGCCGGCATCGACCCGTTGTTGAAAGGTTTTCGCGCACGGCTGTTCTCCGACACCGCCACGGCCGATAAACCGGTTGGGCGACTGACCTCCGAGTGGGCCGCGCGGCTTGGACTTTCGACCGGCGTGGTGGTAGCGGGCGGAGCTTTCGACTGCCACATGGGCGCGGTCGGCGCGGGTGTCGGCCCGTACACTTTCGTGCGGGTGATCGGCACTTCTACCTGCGACGTGATGGTAGCTGCCCACGACGAGATCGGCGACAAACTGATAAAGGGCATCTGCGGCCAGGTGGACGGCTCGGTCATTCCGGGCATGATAGGTCTGGAGGCCGGGCAGTCGGGTTTCGGAGATATCTACGCCTGGTTTCGCGGACTTCTGGAATTCCCTCTGCGCGGACTCGAACCCGCCCTGCGCGAGCATATCTCCGAGTCGATCATCCCCGCGCTGAGCGAGGCCGCCGCCTCGATCCCGCCCGATCCCGAAGCCATCGTCGCCACCGACTGGATGAACGGCCGCCGTACCCCCGACGCCAACCAACGGTTGAGGGGCACCATCGCCGGAGTGACGCTCGGCAGCGACGCCCCGCGCGTTTTCCGGGCACTGGTCGAGGCGACGGCGTTCGGATCGAGGGCGATCGTAGATCGTTTCCGCACCGAGGGTGTCCGCATCGACCAGGTGATCGGCATCGGGGGCATAGCCCTCAAATCGCCCTTCGTGATGCAAACTCTCAGCGACGTTTTGGAAATGCCGATCAGGGTGTGCCGCACCGACCAGGCGTGCGCTCTGGGTGCCGCCATGTTCGCCGCCACCGCCGCCGGCATATATCCGAAAGTGGAGGATGCACAACGGGCGATGTCGTCCGGTTTCGCCACCGAGTACCGTCCCGATGCCGGCCGTTCGGCCACATACCGCACACTGTACGCCAGGTATAAAGAGCTCGGTGCCTTCACCGAGAATAATCTTTTCAACGAATAACGAATGAAGACCCTTATAAGAATCACCACGGTATCTTCTCTTTTGCTCTGTGTTTCCCTGCTCGCGGTGGGATGCGGCGGACAACATCGGCCATCCGGTCCCGGGCAACTCTCCTATTTTCCGTTGGCGGATGTGAGATTGCTGGAAAGCCCTTTTCTGCACGCCCAACAGACAGATATGCGATACATCATCTCTTTGGAGCCAGACCGACTGCTCGCACCTTATCTGCGTGAGGCCGGACTTACTCCGAAAGCGGAAAACTATCCCAATTGGGAAAACACGGGGCTGGACGGCCACATCGGCGGCCACTACCTGTCGGCTTTGGCCATGTTGTGGGCATCGACCGGTAATGACGACGTCAGGGAGCGCCTGGACTACATGATCGCCGAGTTGCGTGGGGCGCAATTGGCCTCGGGCGACGGTTTTTTGGGCGGCACACCGGGCAGCCGCGAACTGTGGGCTCAGATACGCTCGGGCGACATCCGCGCCGGTGGTTTCGACCTGAACGGTAAATGGGTGCCGCTCTACAATATCCACAAAACCTATGCGGGATTGCGCGACGCCTGGATACACGCAGGCAGCGAAACGGCCAAAACCATACTGATCGAACTGACCGACTGGATGATCGGCGTTACGGAGAATCTCTCAGACGAGCAGATGCAGGATATGCTTCGCAGCGAACACGGAGGTCTGTGCGAGACCTTTGCCGATGTGGCCGAGATCACAGGCGAGAGGAAGTATCTGGAGCTGGCCCGCCGTTTTTCGCACAGATCCATTCTCGATCCGCTTGTGAACGGAGAAGACCTTCTGACCGGTCTGCACGCCAACACCCAGATCCCCAAAGTGATCGGTTTTGCAAAGGTAGCGCAGCTCTCGCAGGACGATACGGAATGGGCCGACGCCCCGCAGTGGGATCGTGCCGCGAGATTTTTCTGGCAGACGGTCGTGGAGAATCGTTCGGTGTGTATCGGCGGCAACAGCGTGGCGGAGCATTTCCATCCGGTGGACGACTACTCGCGTATGCTCGAAGATTACCAGGGGCCCGAGACGTGCAACACGTACAATATGCTGCGCCTTACACGATTGCTCTACCGTGCGACCCCCGAAGTGCGCATGGCCGATTACTACGAACAGGCGCTATACAACCACATCCTCGCTTCGCAGGAACCCGAAACGGGAGGGCTTGTCTACTTCACCCCCATGCGTCCGGGTCATTACCGCGTCTATTCTCAGGCGGGCATGTCGATGTGGTGCTGCGTGGGGTCGGGCATGGAAAATCACACCAAATACGGCGAATTCATCTACGCCCACAGTGAGGATGCCCTGTTGGTCAACCTGTTCGTTCCGTCGCGGGTGACGTGGCGCGAAAAGGGGATCGTGCTGTCTCAACGGACACGCTTTCCCGACGACGGACGGATCGTCCTGACGGTCGATGAGGCGCCCCGCAGCAGGTTCTCTCTCAAAATACGCTATCCGGGTTGGGCCACCGGAGCGAGTGTGTCGGTGGGCGGCAAAGAACAAAAGGTTACCGCCCGCCCGGGAGAGTACATCTCCATTGAGAGACGCTGGAAGGCCGGTGACGAGATCACCCTCGATCTGGGAATGGATGTGAGGACGGAACAAATCCCCGACGGGCAGGATTATCGGGCGTTCATGTACGGCCCCGTGGTGCTTGCATGTCCGATGGGGACGGAAGATCTCTATGGTCTGGTGGCCGACGACGGTCGTCACGCCCACATGGCTTTCGGCCGACAGATCCCGCCCGAGGAGTTGCCCGTGTTGACCGGCGACCCCGAAGCGCTGGAGCAGTCTCTCAGGAAAACCGACGACCGGCAGATGGCGTTCACATACACGGGCGGCGTCTCCGGAGAACATGACGGGGAGTTGCGGTTCATCCCTTTTTTCCGTCTGCACAACGAACGATATTCAATATACTTTAAAACCATAAATCGACAATGAAAAGGACAATCGTCATGTGTGCCGCACTGCTTGTGTGCGCCGCCTCAAACCTCAGCGCTCAGAAGAGCGCGACTGTCTCCGTCCGCACGGACGAAGGCACGCAAATCATCCCGAAAGAGATCTACGGCCAGTTCTCCGAGCATCTCGGAACCCTGATCTACGGCGGACTGTGGGTCGGTGAGAACTCTCCGCTTCCCAACATCAACGGCTACCGCTCGGATGTGGTGGAGGCTCTCAAAAAACTTAAAGTGCCTGTCCTGCGTTGGCCGGGCGGCTGTTTCGCCGACACCTACCACTGGATGGATGGTATCGGTCCGCGCGAAAACCGCCCACTGATGGTGAATACCCATTGGGGAGGCACGGTCGAGGATAACAGTTTCGGCACCCACGAATTCCTGAACTTTTGCGAAATGCTCGGCATCGAACCCTACGTCAGTGTGAATGTGGGCAGCGGCAGCGTCGAAGAGATGGCAAAATGGATCGAGTACATGACCGCCGAGGGCGATTCGCCGATGGCAAGACTCCGCCGACAGAACGGCCGACAGGATGCGTGGAACATCAAGTACATCGGTGTGGGCAACGAGAATTGGGGCTGCGGCGGGAATATGACCCCCGAGTTCTACTCCGACACGTATCGCCGCTACGCCACTTATGTCCGCAGCTTCGGCAGCAGCCGTCTGTACAAGGTCGCCTGCGGCCCAAGCGCCGACGACTACAACTGGACGAAGGTGTTGATGGAGCGGGTGGGCGGCCAGATGGACGGCCTGTCGCTCCACTACTACTCCGTGGCCGACTGGAACAATAAAGGCTCGGCGACGAACTTCGACACGGCAGGTTTCTACTCGTCGATCGCCACAACGCTCAAAATGGAGGAGATAATCAAAAAGAACATCGAGATCATGGACGGCTACGATCCGCGGGGTCGCATCGCCCTGCTTGTCGACGAGTGGGGAGCGTGGTGGAACGAAGAACCCGGAACCGTCAGCGGACACCTCTATCAACAGAACACCATGCGCGACGCGTTCATGGCCTCGCTCAATCTGGATATTTTCCATAAATACACCGAGCGGGTGAAGATGGCCAACATCGCACAGATAGTGAACGTGTTGCAGGCGATGATCCTGACGAACGACAAGGGCGGCATGGTGCTCACCCCCACGTACCACGTCTTCAGGATGTACAACGTCCATCAGGATGCCGTCAATCTTCCGATCGACGTGAGTTGCGACTGGAAAGAGGTGGATGGCCGCCGTGTGCCGCTTCTGAGCGCCACCGTCTCGCGCAACGCCGCCGGTGTGGTTCACGTTTCCGTCTCCAATGTCGACGCGGACAATGCCCAGACGGTCACTATCAACCTGCCGGGAGTCAAGGCAGGGAGCGTCACGGGCGAGATCCTCACCTCGGCTGCGCTGACCGATCACAACACCTTCGAGACTCCGAACAAGGTGGCTCCGGCTCCATTCAAGGGCGCCACGATCAGGAACGGTGTCCTGAAGATCGACCTGCCCTCCGCCTCGATCGTAACCCTCACCTTGCAATAGCGACGATTATGAAAACAAAATTATTGACGATCGCGGCAGTGGCGTTTGCAGCCACCCTCGGAGTTTCGGCGCAGACCCCGTCCGAGGCACCCGAAGCGATCGGCGTGGGCGAATTCGAGGTCTATGTATTACAGGAGAGTGCAGGTGCCGGCAACACGGGTGTGCTGATCGACGCGCCGGCCGAGGTGCTGGCCCGCTGGGCGCCGGAGGGCACGTTCCCCAACGCGACCAACGCAGTGCTGGTGCGGCGCGGCGATCGCGTGTGGCTCATCGACACGGGCTACGGACGGACTATCTTCGACCGCATGGCCGCGCTGGGAATCTCTCCCGATGACGTGGACGAGGTGCTGCTCACCCACATGCACGGTGATCACATCGGCGGCATGCTGCGCGACGGCGTGCGGGCTTTCTCGCGTGCCACGGTGTCACTGTCCGAAAAGGAGTTCGACCACTGGACGAATCAGGGCAACGAAGCTGCACTCAATATTTTCGCGGCTTGGGGCGACGACGTGCGCCGGTTCTCTCCGGTGGAGATCGACTCCCCGATGGAGGATGGCATCACCCCCGTGGCGGCTTACGGTCACACGCCGGGCCACGTGATGTTCATGGTGAAGGATGGCGAGGAGAGTCTTCTTGTGTGGGGCGATCTGACTCACGCGATGGCTGTCCAGATGCCCCATCCCGAGATATCGGTACGTTACGACACCGACCCCGCTCTGGCGCGTGAATACAGAATGAAAGTGTTGCGCCACGTTGCCGCGGAGGAGATACCGGTGGCAGGCATGCACATCCCCGCCACCGTGGCCGGACGGGTTGTTGTCAGCGGCTCCGGATATGAGTTCCTGCCCGAACCGTAAATAAAAAAGGGGGCCAGGCCCCCTTTTTTATTTAAAGCGCCGCGAGTGCCTGTGTGATATCGGCTTTGAGGTCGTCTATATTCTCAATGCCGACCGACAGCCGCAGCAGACCCGGAATAACCCCCGAGGCCAACTGATCCTTGGGCGTAAGTTGTCCGTGAGTCGTCGAGGCGGGATGGATGACCAGCGATTTCGCGTCGCCCACGTTTGCCAGATGGCTGAACAGTTTCAGATTGTCGATGAACCGGTCGGCCAGTGCCGTCTCGCCCTTGATCCTGAAAGTGAGCACCGCACCCGCCCCGCGAGGGAAATATCTCTTCGCCAACGCATGGAACGGACTGCTCGCCAAACCCGGATAGTTGACCCATTCGACCTTCGGATGTGCCTCCAACCACTCGGCCAGCGCCTGTGTATTCGCCACATGCCGCTCGACCCGCAGCGAGAGCGATTCGAGCCCCTGCAAAAGCAGGAACGAATTGAACGGGCTCGGCGAGTTGCCCCAGTCGCGCAAACCTTCCGTGCGGGCGCGAAGAGTGAAGGCGATATTGCCGAACGGCCCGTCGGCGCCGAACACATCCCAGAACACCAGTCCGTGGTAGCTGTCCGAAGGCTCGGTGAACTCGGGGAATTTGCCGTTGCCCCAATTGAACTTTCCGCTGTCGACGATCACACCGCCCAGCGCGGTTCCGTGGCCGCCGATCCATTTTGTGGCGCTCTCCACAACCACCGACGCCCCGTGCTCCAGAGGCCGGAACAGATATCCGCCCGCCCCGAAGGTGTTGTCCACGATCAGAGGAATACCGGCCCTGTCTGCCACGGCTGCGATAGCCTCGAAGTCGGGAATGTTGAGACCCGGATTGCCGATACTCTCTATATACAGCGCCTTGGTGCGGCTGTCTATGAGCCGTTCGAACGAAGCGGGCTCATCGTCGGGAGTGAACCGCACCTCGACCCCGAGCCGCTTGAACTGATTCTTGAATTGGTTGTAAGTTCCGCCGTAGAGATGCGATGTCGAGACGAAGTTGTCGCCCGTCGACAGTATGTTGTTCAGCGCGATGAACTGTGCCGACTGTCCCGACGAAGTTGCCAGCGCCGACGCCCCTCCTTCCAGCGCTGCGATCCGCTTTTCGAACACATCCGTGGTGGGGTTCATCAGACGTGTGTAGATGTTGCCGAATTTGCGCAGCGCGAAGAGGTCGGCGCCATCCTGCGCGTCGTCGAAAACGTAGGACGATGTGAGATATATGGGAACCGCCCGTGCATGGGTTGTGGGATCTACCTGCTGTCCGGCGTGTACCTGCAATGTTTCGAAACTGAGATTGCTCATGATATTTGATTTTTTTGGATTAATGGTTGGGGTTTGTTGAAAAAAATGGTTTGGTGGAGGAGCCGCCCGACCCTTGGCCGCCGGTCCGCTGAGCATAGAGTTATGCGTTCGGGTATGTGGGATAGTGCTGCGTCAGCAACACATTCGCATGGACATTGACATGGACTCAGCCGCGAAAGCAGGAACACGGTCAGCGTTCTTACGGGAAAGAGTATGTAGGGCCGTCGTCATTTCGGGATAATTCCACGCTGCAAAGATGGGCACTTTTCCCCGAACGTGCAATACGCACAAATACCCAAAATGTTTTCCTTACAGGCGAGCATCGAGGTGGCGTTTTCTCCATACGACGGTTATGAAGCAAAAACGAGACCCTTTGCACGAAAGCAAAGGGTCTCGTTTTTGAAGTTTAGTTTAAGTCCTTTTTGACAAGAGGGCTCCGGCTATTGAATGAGAGCTATTTTGTAGACTACGCTACCTGTTCCCTGCACCACAAAAGCATCTGAACCCCACGCTGGAGCCAGTATGTGGGCAATCTGGTCCTCCGTCAGCGTGAACTCTGAATATTGGTCACCGGGAGAGGGCATAAGCGTCACTATCACGCCACCCCAGTCTCCATAATTAACCTGGATCTGGGCATCAGCTCCGGTATTCTGGACATAGAATCGTACAGTATCTCCCGGATTGGCATTGGCAAATCCGGCATTCGGAATAGATACCTGAGCTGCACCTCCCCACGGGTGTGTGACCATGTCTATGGTACCCTCCCAAACAACAGTCTCGATAGGAAGCGTCCCGATCACCGGAATGGTATAGATAACTTCACCGTTGGACGAAACGAGTTTGAAAGCAGTCGCGCCGCCCGCATCACTCGGAACGAGAATGCTCAGGACGCTTCCGTTGAGGATGTACTGGGTGTCGACGCCGTTCACCTGAACTCCGGTCAGTTTGTCTGCATTGATCACCTCGACAACCAGGATCTCTCCGGCCATGATTTCCTCATCGGCTCCCGGAAGTACGGGGATGAATGCAAAGGCAGGAGCGTCAATGGTAATGGCCGGCAGTTCAAAAGCGTCGCCATTGACCAGAGTCAGCGTAATCACGCCCGCCTGAGCGAGTGCCGGAACTGCGATTGTCAGAGGAGAAGCTGCGTCTTCGGGCGCCACCTCAACCGTCAGATCGTCGTCGGCGTTGTCTTTGTCACCAAGGAAGTTGACGGCAGTGATAAGATCGAAATCCTCTCCCTCCAGGGTCATCTCGCCGCCCGCGGCGATCGCGGAGGGATTGGCCGTGATGGTGGGTTTGACCAGCGTCAGTTCATCTTCCGACACCGTTTCTTTATCGGCGGCGGTGGTGAGCGTGACGACACCCTCTTTGGCGTTGATGGGCACCGTGACCTTGAGAGTAGTCGCCGTCCGATCCCCATCTATCGCACCCGAACTGTTGCCACCGAAGATCACGCCGGTCACAAGGTCTAAATCGGTACCGGTGATGGTCAACTCGGCTCCGTTTTTGACCGGATCGGGCGAGATCGAGGTGATGGTGGGAAGCAGCATCACAAGTTCGTTGGCGCTGACGGTTTCAGCACCCGATTTTGCGATCAGGATGACGTTGCCGTCCTGTGCGTTCTTGGGAACGGCTACCGTGATGGACGTACCCGCCGCGTTCGCGGTGAAAGTGCCGACAGGTTCCTCGACACCGGCAAAGGCGATGGCCTGAACCAGGTCGAAATTAGTACCGGTGATGGTCAGATTGGCACCTGCCTTGACGGTCGCAGGCGAGAAGCTCGCAAGGCCCGGCTCGACTATGGTTGCGACCAATTCGCCCGAACCCACCTCGGTAGCGACACCGATTTCGGTTCCGTTGGCGTCGAACTCGATGGTCGACATCACCAGACGTCCCGTACGTGCGGTTTCGGGAACTGTCACGGAGATGGACTGTTCACCGGCCGGATCGTTCGGGTCGAAAGTTTTGTCGGCATCGGTCAAATCGACGAACGCACCGCCTTCGAAGATCACGCGAGTGACCAGATAGAGGTAGTTACCCTTGACCTGGACCTTGCTTCCCGCCTTGACGGGTGTTTCGGTGATCCAGGTTACCTCAATGGGTTCCGCGTAGGTCATTTCGCTCGCGAGGGTGATGTCCCCGTCGGAAGATTTGACAACGAGCGAACCGTATCCCGCATTGGCCGGAACGGTCACGCTGATCTCGGTGTTGCTCTTCCTTGTGATTTCGGTAACTTCGCCGGCCACGGGGAATACAATGCCCGTCACCCGCTCCATGTGGGTACCTATGAAACGCATTTCTCCCCCACGCGTGGCCGGTCTGGGGCCATACACCTGAATGGTTACTTTGCCGCTCGACATTTGGTCCGTGTTGTAGGGGTCTTTCTTGCACGAGGTCGTGGCAAAGAGCGAGCCTGCAAATACGAGACCCATAAGGAGCATCGCTATTTTCGATCTATTCTTCATGATTGTCATTGTTTTTAAAGTTATTCACCGGGTACTACACGAATGTTGTCGAGAAGTATGACGGGGCTGCAAGGCGTACCACCATACATTTCCGCACCTCTGTTGTGTATGGTAATACACAACTGTCCGAACGATTTGGGCATGCCCAGATCTTCCACGCCGTCGCCGCCCCACTTACAGTCGGCGATAGGAATGGATACGGTTTCCCATCCTGTGCCTTTGTATGAGCCGGTTTCCAGCCACGGCACCCAGAAGCCGCGAGGCAGGTGGGGATTGTCTCCATCGGCCCAAACGAAAGTTTCGTTTGTACCGGCGGCGTCGAACCCGAAAACCATCGGACCCGCACTCCACGGTTCCACCACATAGGCTTCGAATCTGAGGATGGATTTTGCCGGATCGCTGTCGAACAGCGGGTCGGTCTTTGCGTAACCTCCCTGCCAGATATTGGCGATCATACCCTCGTCGTAACCCGTAACATAAGCCGGATTGCCGGAGGGATCGAGGTTCCCCTGGAACACCAGATATTTGCCCGTAATAGCGTATTTGGGATCCTCCTGGAATTGGGCTACGGCAGGTCTTCCCCATCCGCCTTCAATACCCTCTTCGAAGCCGGTGATCAGACCGCGGTCGTCGCGGAATATCTGAACCGATTTACCGCCCATGCCGTACATAGTCTGCACCTGAACCTTTCCGGTGACGTCGATGGGAGGAGCCTTGAACGTGATGGAATAGCGGTCGATCGAGACGATATCTTCATCGGGAACATCGTAGGTGCCCACCTTGACCTTCAGGGGGGTGTTCTCGGGATCGTCGTCGAAGAAGTAGTCGCCCGTGATGACCACATCCTCACCGGGGGCCACCTTTTCGCAAACGATTCTTCTGACCACCGGAGTCGGCATGTAGACCTTGAAATCGAATTCGGTCTTCGCACTCGTCTTCGTCACAAAATAGATCTTGTCCGTCGTTTCCCCGGGCAGATCCTTCGGAATGGTCACGATGAGGGTGTTCTTCGTAACGAGGTTGATGTTCAGGATGGCCTGTTTGTCGTTGAAATAGACCTCCTGAACGCTGGTCAGGTTGTCGCCCACGACGCACACCGTCTCGCCCAGAACCGCACCGATAAGCAGAGAGTCGCGGTACTCGGCATTGGTCGGCCGGACATAATATATGGTCGGATTTCCGTCGGTCATCTCGTATTTGCCGGTGTAGTCACCCTTGCAAGCGGCAAACAACAGTGCCGTGGAAGCGAACAGGACCAGCAAACATACCGTATTTTTTATTCTTTTCATATGCTTGATTTTTTTCGTCATTATTAAAAACTAACACCTTCCGTTTCGAAGTTGAAATCCACGGGATCCTGCAACAGATTGGGATTCATCTGCAAATCGGTTTCGGGGAACGGTATGTTGAACACATCAACCGTCCAGGAGTCTTTTCCTGTATTTTCTTCGTCGTTGATGCGGGGGATATCCTTACCGTCGCTGCCCTGGATTATACCTTCCACACCTTTCATCAGATAACCATCCTTTCCGTCGAGTCCGATCCATGATTTGCGCTCCTGAGCTTTCAGTCTTTCCAGAGCATCGCCGGGATTGTAGTATGCCAACCTCACGAAGTCGAACCAGTTGTCGCCTTCGTAGGCGAGTTCCAGACGGCGCTCCAACATGATGTCGTCGAAAGTGATAGAGGTCTTGGGGTCATTGACACTGCGTGTACGCACCGCATTGAACGCTGCGAGAGCTTTGCTGTCTGAGGTCGACGCACTGTTGCCCAAAATTGCTTCGGCATAGATCAGATAGACATCGGCCAGACGCAGAATGTGGGTAGAGTTGCCTGCAGACATCTGAGCGGGCATGGGCATTCCCAATTCGGCCTGATGGTCGGCATTGTTTCCTACCAATAGTTTCACGACATTGGCGCCGGTGGGCGAATAGAATTGACCGGCAACCTCGGTGAGATATTTCGTGTAGTCGAAACCGTTGGGGAATTCAACCCCGTCCACTTCCGGATGGTCTCTCCAGAAATACTCATACACATCGCCGTACATCATCATCGTCGCTTTACGTCGCTTGTCGGCGTTGTTACGGGTCAGCCTGGATGCATCTTCTCCGAAGGCGTTCTGCAAGTCTACCGACGGTCCATTGTACGATCCCCAGCAGTTGAATTCGTCGAAGCCCGTTATTGCGAGTTCCGCCTGGAAGTAGTTCGCGGCAGTGTATGCATTGTCCTTCACCGTCCAGTGCCACGACAGGAGCGCCTCGTCGGAGAAGTTGTTGCTTCCGCGGAAGATGTCGGAGTACTCCTCCATAAGGACGCGGCCGCTGTTGTTCACAACCTGGCCTGCATACTCTTCAGCTTTTGCCAGATCTTCCGTATTGCGCGAACCTGTCTGTCCGTAACCCGATTTTGTGAGATACACCTTTGCGAGCAGACCGTAAGCCGTGTAGCGGTCGATACGTCCGGGCTGGTTTTTTTCGGGCAACCATTCGATTGCTTTTTCCAGGGCCATGATGATGTAATCATACACGTTTTCGACCTTTACCCTGTACACATTGTTGTAGCTCTCCGCTGCCACCATTGCCGAGTTGTCGTGGACAATGGGAACCGCGCCGTAGATACGCACCAGATAGAAATAGGCCATTGCTTTCCAGACCAATATTTCACCTTTTGCCGTTTTGATACCCTGTTCGGTCGCATTTCCAAAGGGGGCATACCTGTCGATGCTTTCCAACGTCGTGTTGGCCCTTGCGTTCACCGACCACAGCGACGCCGACATGTCGGAGAGCACAGATTCGGCTCCGGTGTGGTTCAGGTTCCAGAAGCTGCCGGTTTGACGGTGGTTTCCCGCCTGCACGTCACCCACGCCGATGAATCCGCGAGTGAAGTCGTGCCACGGAGAGTTGTAGAGTATATTGGCTGCCTGCAACAGTTGCGCATCGGTCTTGTAGAACGAGGCAACTGTGTAGGCCGATTTGTCGGGCCGATTCAAGAATTCCTCACACGACGACAGCGTGACCGAAACGACGGCGACCAACAAACATGTTTTGAAATGTTTCAATAAATATTTCATGTCGATATTATTTTTAAGTGGTTAAAACGATATATTGACACCGAACGAAATGAGCCTCGGGGCGGGGTAGCGTCCCGAGTCGAATCCGAAGGTAAAACCGCTTGAGTCCTGCTGGTTGACACCCACTTCGGGGTCGTAACCCGAATACTTGGTGAAAGTGTGGAGGTTCTGGATGTTGGCGTAAACACGCAGACCATCTATATTCGCCTTTTCGATCCATCTTTTCGGGAGGTCGTAACCCAGCACGATGTTGCGGATGCGCAGGTAAGATCCGTCTTCCAGATAGCGGTCGCTGGTCTCACTGTTGTTGTAACCGATGTTACGTCCGCCGCGCGACATTTTGGTGTCGGGATTTTCGAGCTGCACGTTGTCGATATCGTCGAACCAGTTGTTGATGGTCTGTCCGAATTCGTTGATGTAGGGATACAGTTTGTTGGCGTCTATGGGGATCAACTTGGCAAATTGGGTTGCCGACTGCAACTGGTTCGAGTTCCATCCCATGTTGGTGAGCGTTCTGTTCAGATTGTTGAAGATCTTGTTGCCGACCGATCCGTTGAGGAAGATGGTCAGGTCGAAATTCTTATAGGTGAACGTGTTGTTGAAACCGAACGTGAACTTGGGCAGCGGCGAGCCGATACCGGTTCTGTCCTCCACCGTGATCTTGCCGTCGGGTACTCCGGCGGGGCCCGAAACGTCGACATATTTGATGTCGCCGACAAATACCGTGTTCGTGGGATTGAAGCCACCGAACGAATCCTTGACATCGGGTTGGGGCGAGAAGTTCTCACCCCAAAGATGGTTCTTTATGTCATCCTTGCTCGTGTAAACACCGTCTGTCTTGTATCCGAAGAACTCATACAGCGAGCCTCCGATCAGCGAGCGGCTTATCACGTCGTTCCACTGGCCATATCCTTCGAGCGCCGAAGCGTCGGTGCCTTTGAGGGAGACGAGTTTGTTCTTGTTGAACGAAATGGAGATATCGCTCGACCATGTAAAGTCGCTTGTCTCGATATTGCGCGTGTTCAGCGCGATCTCCAGACCCTTGTTGTTGATCGTACCGAAGTTACCATAGGGTGCAGAGAGCACCGAGCTGCCATTACCCCTGGCACCGAAATAGGTGGGCGTTTGCAGTCTCATCAACATGTCGTTGGCAGTCTTGTCATACATGTCGATCGTCAGGTTGATGCGGTTGTTCAACAGCGAGATATCCAAACCGAGGTTCCACTGTTGCTGAGTTTCCCACTGAATGGCAGGGTTGGCAAAACCGCCCATTCGGTAAGCGGTACCGAGGCCCGTGGGGAATGCATTGATGCTCGAATTCCAATGGCCGCCGCCGATGGAGGCGTTACCGGTTTGTCCCCAGCCGATGCGGAGTTTACCATCGCTGATGATATGTTTGATGGGTTCGAAGAAGGTCTCGTTGGAGAAGCGCCACGATCCGGCCACCGAGTGGAACGGTGCCCAACGGTTGTTGGGGCCGAAGTTGGAGGAACCGTCATAACGGAAGGTGTAGGTCAACAGATAGCGGTCGTCGTAATTGTACGTTTCGCGCGTAAAGATCGAAGCCATAGCGCTGTCGCCGAATCCGTTGCCGAACGTTTTGGTACCGTCCGCCAGGCTCGGGTTGCGAATCTCGTCGCTGGGCAGGTTGGTCCCTGTGATACGCTGCCAATTCCAGCTCGATTCCCATGCCTCCTGGCCCAACATCGCTGTGAAAGAGTGTTTGCCTATTTGCTTGGCGTAGGTGATGTGGTTTGTGACCTGCCAGTAGAAGTTATGGTTCATCTGAAGGGAGATGCTGTTGGTGGCCCTGCCGGCGGCCGGCGCACCGAGGCTGATGGTGGGCTGCCAGTTCTCCGTGTTGGTCAAACCTATGTCGTAACCCAACTCGGTGTGGAAAGTCAGTCCTTCGATCGGCGTAACTTCCAAAAAGATGTTGCCGTTCAGCTTCTGTCTCTCCAGATGATTCTTGTCCAGAATCGAAAAGGCGATCGGGTTTTTACGTGAGTAATTCTCTTTTATTACCGTCGCCCAGTTTCCGTAAGCGTCGTAGATGGGAATGTCGGGAGGAGACTGCAACGAATAGGTCAGAACGCCCTCGTCACCCTCGGCCCTGGTGAGGTTTTCGGAGGTTTTCGAGTACATGGCGTTAAGACCGAGTTTCAGCCACTGCTTCAGGTCGGCGTCGAGATTGGCGCGCACCGAGAAACGATTGAAATCGGTACCGATCATCGTGCCCTCTTCATCCATGACCGAGCCGGACACGTAGTAACGTACCGTTTCCGTACCGCCCCGGGCCGAGACCGTGTGCTGCTGGGTCAGGGCGCTTTGGAAGATAGCATCCTGCCAGCTGGTACCCTTACCGAGAATCGACGGATCCTGATACTCGGGTGTACCGGTCTGTCCGCCGGTGGTCTCTTCGATCATGTTTTGGAATATCGCGTATTCCCTCAGATCCATCATGTTGAGGCGGCGCACCTGATCCTTGACGCCGATCATTCCCTCGTAGGAGAAAGTCGCTGCGCCCGAACGGCCGCGTTTTGTGGTGATCAGTACAACCCCGTTGGAGCCCTGCGCACCGTAGATTGCGGTGGCGGAGGCGTCCTTGAGGATCTCCATCGACATGATGTCGGAGGGGTTCAGGGTCGACAGCGGAGAAACCGAGCCGCGTCCGTTACCCAGAGCCAGACCCAATTGCAGCGGATTCGTCTCACCTCCCTGCCAGATCACACCGTCGACCACATAGAGCGGTTCGGCGCCGGCATTGAGGGTAGCCTGTCCACGGATGCGGATCGACACGGCCGAACCCGGAGCACCCGAGGTCATCACCGAGGTGACCCCCGTGGCACGTCCTGCGAGAGCCTGGTCGATGTTGGTGACGACCGAGCCGCGAAGCTTGCTCTCGCTGATGGTCGACGAAGCACCCGAAAGGTCGCTTCGGGGCGCGCTACCGTAACCGATAGCCACGACCTGATCCAGCACGTAGAGGCTTTCGTCCATCACCACCTGGAGGTTGTTCTGGCCTGCCGTCACCGCAACTTCACGTTGCGTGTAGCCGACGAAATCAAAGACCAGAACGGCACTTTCACCGGCGATGTTGATCGAGAAATTACCGTTGACATCGGTTATGGTGCCTCTGGTCGTTCCGCTCACGGATACACTGACCCCGATCATCGGTTCACCACCCTCCCGGCTGGTTACTTTACCCGATACGGCAGTCTGTTGTGCCATTGCATAGCTGCTGAAGCATAGCAATAATAGAAACAAGATTGTCTTTTTCATGCTTTTTTCAATAAGGTTTAGGTTAATGATAAAAATTTGTCGATTTGTTTCATTTTTCTTGTTTTTTTACATTATTAAGAGGGTTGATTATATAATTTTTATTGTTTGGCGTCAAAGATGATCTCCATGCACATCCGTCCATTGTGGTAGGGGCATTTCCACAGGCCGGCTTTGTCGTCGTTGCGGTTGAGGTTGCCATTCTCGTCGGCGCTCCACCACCATTCGCCTCCCTCGGCGTCGAGGAGGTGTTGGCGAATGTAATCCCACGTCCGCCGTGCGCCGTCCAACCCTTCGGCCATGTCGTGGTGGCGCCACAGGTAGAATTGCCCAACCACCGCCTCGGCCTGCACCCACCAGTGGCGCTCGCCGTCGAGCCGTCCGTCAGGATCGAGATGATAGTTCATCGAGCCGTCGGGATTCAAGCCTTCGAGTGCGGCGAGGGCGATTTTTTTCGATTGTTCCTCTACCCGCGCGGTGAGGGTGTCGTCGCCGAGCTCCAGGGCCGCCTCAAGCAGCAACCACGAAGCCTCGATGTCGTGACCGTATGAAACTCCGCCCGCGCTGCCGCCGCCGAGTCGCCACTCGTTGTCGAAGAACAATCCCAGATGGCCCGACGGCTGCTCGATGCGATCCATGAACAGTTCGATCAGACCACGCAACTGCGCCGTCGGTTTTGCCTCGGGCCACACGCGATGGAGATTGGTGTAGGCTTCGAGTATGTGCAGGTGGGTGTTCATCGTTTTCGGTGCGTCGTGGTCGCGCTCGCTCAGTCGCGGATCGGCAATTTCTCCCCACTCACGTGTACAGGCTTCGATGTAACCGCCGCGCACGGGGTCGAACGAGTGTGCCTCGATGCTCTCGAACAGCTTCTGCGCGTACTCCAAAGCCTCGCGATCGCCCGTCGCGCGGGCATATTCGCTCAGGCCGTATAGTGCGAACCCGAGGGCGTAGAACTGTTTTTTCGTGTCGAGCGGCTTGCCGTCGGCCCCCACAGTCCAGTAAACTCCGCCGTGCTCGTGGTCGTAGAACTTCTCTATCAGATATCGTTTGGCATGTGTCGCCGTTTCGAGATATTCGGGTTTGCCCAGCAACCTGTACGCCGCCGAGAATGTCCACAGAATTCGTGCATTCATCACGGCTCCGCGCGGTGCGGCGGCATCGAGTTTCCCGTCGCCCGTGATGCGGCCGTGGAATCCTCCCGCGGGATCGAGCATCCTCCGGCTCCACCACGGCAGTATATCGCCCGTCAGTTCACGCTCCATTTCGCGTGCGAGTTCCTGCGCCGCGATCCGCCGCTCGCCCAACGGGAAGAACATCATCGCGGCGGCGGCGACAAGACATCCCGCGGCGGGGATCCAGCTCATCAACAGCCTTGTGCCCGTCACCGCTCCGGCGCTTTGCACGGCATCGGCCGCGGTGTCATATCCGAACGCCGCCAGCAGCCACAGTATCAACGCGCTGCCGAACGCCCCGCCGAATTTCTGCGCCATCGACGACGACGAGAAGATGAGTCCCGTCGAAGCCCGCCCGTGTTTCAGCTCCGAGTAGTCGGCCACGTCGGCATACATGCTCCACAGCAGCGGCAACACTACTCCCGCCGCAACCGAGATCACAACCTGCAACCCCAGCATCGTCCAATATCCGGCTGCCGTGGCGGGAACAAAGAAGAACACCGCCGACAGCACCGCCGCAACGATCATCGAGCCGCAGTAGGCGCGTTTCTTTCCAAACCGTTTCGACAGCGGCACCGCCAGAACCACCCCCAACATATTCGCGATCTCGCCCACGGCCAGGAACAGCCCGGCCGTGAAGATCACGTTCGACATCAGAGGCGCACCTCCGACGAAATCCTTGAAGAAATAGGCCGCCGCCCCGCCCCTGATCGAGTTGAACAGCAACACTCCGATCGCAGCGCCCGACAGCGCCCACCACGGGCCGTTGCCGACCAAATTGCGAAGGTCGCGCCCGATGGAACCGCGAGTCGCCTCGCCCGCCGGTTTGACATGTTCGCGCGTCATGGCGAAACAGATCCAGAACATCACCGCCACGATAGCACCGATCACCACCATCGACATCTGCCACCCGCCCGGACTCTCCAACGAACCGCCGCCCAACGCCTTCACCAACGGTTCGAACAGCGCGATGGCCAGAAAACTCCCCGCGTAGGCGAAAAACATGCGGAACGACGAAAAGACGGTTTTCTCTTTGCTGTCCTCGGTCACCACGCCCAGCATCGCTCCGTACGGCACGTTGATGGCGGTGTAGGCGGTCATCATCGCAAGATAGGTGGCGTAGGCCCACACGAGTTTCCAACCGTAGCTCCACTCCGGCGTGGTGAAGGTCAGCACACCGACCAAGGCGAACGGCAGCGCCATCCACAGCAGCCACGGACGAAATCTTCCCCAACGTGTGCGTGTGCGGTCGGCGATGACCCCCATCAGCGGATCGGTCACGGCGTCGTACATCTTGGTGACGAGCAGCAGCAGCGCCGCGTCACGAAGTCTGAGCCCGAAGACGTTCGAGTAGAAGAACGGAAGATAGTAGGAAAATATCTTCCAGAACATGCTCGACGCCATGTCGCCGAAGCCGTAGCCCGCTTTTTCGGAGAATTTCGTCATTTTCGCGCGATATTCTTGTCTATCAGTTTGTTAATATTTTCGACCGAAAGTCCGGTTCTCAATCCGTCCTCGGGTGTGCCGAGGCAGTAGTCCACCAATCTCTCCACCGACGAGGTCGCCACGTGCATCCTTGTGTCGCTCGAAGCGTAATATATAAAGACACGTCCATCCGGGTCGGCTATCCAGCCGTTGGAGAACAACACGTTCGACACGTCGCCTACCCGTTCGATCCCCTCCGGAGCCATGAACCAACCCGCCGGTTCTGCGATCTGCACCCAAGGGCGTTCGAGTTCGGTCATATACAGGTACAACACATATCTCAATCCGGCGGCGCAGTATCTCACTCCGTGGGCAAGATGCAGCCAACCCTTTTCGGTGCGGATCGGGGGCGGGCCTTCGCCGTTTTTCGCCTCCTTTATGGTGTGGTAATGGCGGTGGTTGATTATTATCTCTCCTCCCGCGCCCGTCGGAACCTCGGCGCGGGTGATGTTGTCCACAAGAGCCCAACCTATGCCGCCGCCGTTGCCCGCGTCCACAAATCCGTCCTGCGGGCGGGTGTAAAACGCGTATTTGCCCTCCACGAACTCGGGGTGCAGAACCACGTTGCGTTGTTGGCTCCCGCTCAGCAGATCGGGCAGTCGCTCCCACGTCACGAGGTCTTTCGTGCGCGCGATCCCCGCCGAAGCCACAGCCGCCGACAAATCGCCCGGAGCCGCCGCCGGATCTTTCCTCTCGACGCAAAACACTCCGTAGATCCATCCGTCCTCGTGCGCGGTCAGTCTCATGTCGTATATGTTGGTTGCCGGTTCACCCCACTCGGGCATTGTCACCGGACGCTCCCAAAATCTGAAGCCCGAAACTCCGTCCTCGCTCTCTGCCACCGCGAAGAACGATTTACGGTCGGCCCCCTCGACCCTTGCCACGACAACGTATTTGTTGCCCCACCGGATCGCTCCCGAGTTCATCACCGCGTCGACGGCGATGCGTTCCAACAGCAGCGGGTTGGCCTCGGGATCGAAGTCGAACCGCCACTCCAACGGCACGTGCGCCGCCGTGAGTATCGGGCGTTCCCACCGTTCGAATATTCCGTTGAACGATGGCAGGGAGTTGTTCTTTCGTGCGAGGAGCTCCCCATGCTCCCTGCGCAGGTGCCTCTCTCTCTCTCTGAAGTTAATCATTTATCTGTCTTGTATATTTTGGACCTTTTTTTATTGTACGTCTTGCAGGAACAGTGTCTCCTGCATCCGGTAAAACTCTTTGAAATTATCTGCCGACGCATGCTCAGGGTAGGGTGCGTAGTGGTGCTGCGGGCGGTTCCAGGCGTTGCGCCACACCAGCACGTAACTTACGCCGCTACCTTCGACGGCGGGCCACAGCACGTCCGTCCACCATCTCGGGTCGGAGATCCCTTCGGTGCCCGTTTCGGTGAAGGCGGTGGGTTTGCCCGTCGCGCGGCCGAGTTGTTTTAGGAATCCGAGCGCCTCGCGTGTATCGGCAATGTATTTGGCGTTGCCTGCCTCGCCGCCGAACTGATAGATGTCGAAACCGAGTAGGTCTACGTATTCATTTCCGGGATATGTCTCCAAATATTTCTCACGGTCGGCGCCCAGATTGGGCGAGTAGGCGAAGACGAGATTCTTCAGACCCCGTTCCCGGCGCAGAAAATCGACCGTTTCCCTCCACAGTTGTTTGTACTCTTCGGCGCTCCGATGGGTGTCGCCCCACCAGAACCATGCGCCGGTGTGTTCGTGCCACGGACGGAAAATTATCTCCACCGGTGTACCGTCGGCCTTGCGCAACGAAGCCAGAAAGTCGGCTACGCGGCCCAGCTGTTCGCGGAATTTCGTGTGGTTGGCGCCTCCTTTCAGGATCGTCGTCACAACCTCTCCACCCGACACATCCCATGCGTCGCCGCCGGTTGCCGGATTATACGAATGCCAGCTGATGGTGTTGAGTCCGCCCCGCTCGGCCTGTTCGACGATCAGGCGGCGAAGAAGGTCGGCGGAAACTCCGTCCAACTGCGCGTCATCGCCCCTTTCAAGTCCGCCGATATCCCAGCCCATAACCGCCGGATAGTCACCCACGGTCTCTTTCACGTCGCTGCGTCCGGCGGTCTCGGGAGCGCCCGCAAGTCCGTTCCAAGAGTGACCGTATGCGGTGTCGTCCTGATGGCCGAAAAGAACTTTTCCCTGTCGCGACGCTTCGACCAGGATCGCTTTGGCACCCGTGTGGGGCACGACGTTGAAACTCGCCGTGAGCAGCGCCCCGTCTTCGCTCGACGGGCCGACCATCACGATGAACTCTCCCGGCTCGACCACCGGCTTCATCTTCCGATCGAGGAATTGCAACTTGTCGGGGGTGATCGTGAAGCTGACCTCACGCTCCTCGCCCGCTTTCAGTGCCACACGCGCGAAGTCTTTCAGCTCCTTCACCGGCCGTGTGACCGACGAGTAGAGGTCGCGAATGTAAAGCTGCACTATTTCAACACCGTCGCGCGTTCCCGTATTGCGCACCCGCACCGTGGCAGTCACGCTGCCGTCCGGCGCGATCTGGTCCGCCGAAAGTTTCAACCCCGAGTACCCGTAGGTGGTGTACGACAACCCGTGGCCGAAGGGATAGAGCGGCGTCGAAAGCTCGCCCGCGGCGTAGGGGTGGAAATATTGCGACGGTTTATGGTTGTAGATCATCTGTATCTGTCCCACGCTGCGCGGGATGGTCACCGGCAGTTTTGCACTCGGGTTCACCTCGCCGTAGAGTATCTCAGCGATGGCCTGTCCGCCGTACATCCCCGGCTCCCAGGCTTCGATGATGGCGGGCAGATTCTCGTCGGCCCATTCCACGCCGAGTTGGCGTCCGTTGATCAATACGAGGATCGTCGGTTTTCCGCTCGCCGCCACTTTTTTCAGCAACTCCTCCTGCGCTCCCGGCAGGTCTATGTCCGAGCGGTCGGTGTCTTCGCCGCCCGTGCGCTGTGTCCAGCGGTGGCGCATCATGTATTCACCCGCGACGACTATGTTGAGGTCGGCCCCGCGTGCCCGTTCGGCGGCGAGATCTATCTGCGCGGGCGACATCTCCATAGGGTTCCAGCCCTGATCGACGAAATCGAACTCGACTCCCGGAGCCACGGTGCGCAGACCTTCCAGAATTGTGATCACATTTTCGGGCCGCTGGCTTGCCGACCAGTCGCCCAGAATATTCTCGTCGTCGGCATTGATACCGGTCACCATCACGCGACCATATTTTTCCGCCGACAGCGGCAGCACTCCGTCGTTCTTGAGCAACACGATAGAATTCCTGGCAGCCTCCAGAGCCGTGGCCCTGTGCTCGGGCGACAGACGCACCTTCATCGTGGTCTTCTCGTCGGCGTAGGGTGCTTCGAACAGCCCGAGGCGGAATTTCACTTCGAGAATACGGCGAACGCTAAGGTCGATGCGACTTTCGGGAATGCGTCCTTCGCGCACCAGCTCACACACGAGTTCGTTCCACTTCACCCCGTGCATGTGCATGTCCATACCCGCCATGATCGAGTTGTAGAACGCCTCTTTGAGGTTTTCGGCGGTGTGGTGCAGGTCGTAAAGGTGCTCTATGTCCATCCAGTCGCTCACCACGAATCCGCTGAAGCCCCACTCCTGGCGCGCCAACTCCTCCATCAGCCACTCGTTCTCGTGCGCCGGAATTCCGTTCACCTCGTTGTGCGAGGTCATCAGCGAGCCCGCGCCCGCCTCGATGCCGAGACGGAAAGGCGGGAAGAACACCTCGCGCAGGGTTCTCTCCGAGAGGTCGGTCGGCGCGCCGTTGGTTCCGTTGACCGGCTGGCTTCCGCCCACGAAATGTTTGACACACGCCAGCACATCCCACGGCCCCGAAAGCCCGCCCTGATATCCGCGAACCGACTCGGCGCCCAACAGTGCCACCAGATATGGATCTTCGCCGTAAGTTTCGCCCACGCGCCCCCACCTCGGATCGCGCGCAACCTCGACGTTGGGATTGAAAGTCCAATGTATGTTCATCGCCCTCATTTCGGCGGCGGTCTGTCGGGCAATTTTATACGCCATTTCGGGATCGAACGAACTTGCCAACCCGATGTTGGTCGGATAGACCGTATTGTCGGGTGCGTTTGCGTTGCCGTGGATGGCGTCGATGCCGAACAGAATTGGTATCGCCAGACGGCTCTTGAGTGCCTCGCGCTGAAGCATGTTGGCCTCCTCGATAGTCAGCACGTGCAGGAACGATCCAACCAAGCCCTCGCGCGTCCACCTTACCACGGTGTCGCCCGTGATTCCCGGGTAGAACGCCTGCGCGGTGTTGGTGCGCAAATCCTCTTCGGTCAGCACCGCCGAGTTCGCGCGAATATGTTCCACGCCGACGAACTGGTTCATCTGTCCCACCTTCTCTTCGAGCGTCATCCGTCCCAACAGGTCTTCAATGCGCTGGGCTACCGGCAGTTTGGCGTCCTGATAGGGCGCTTTGGGTTGTGGTTTTTTGGCTCCTCCGCCCACTAAGATCGTCATCACGGCCATGATCGTAAAAAATCTCTTGTTCATAAATCCTCTCGTGTTAATATTCTGTCGTCGGCAAACGAGACAGCCCAATAGTTGCCGTTCACCTGTTCTGTATAATTGCCGTTCCATGGCATGTACCACAGCCATGTGTCGCCCTCGGAGTGCATCATTTGCGCCGAGGGGATGTATCCGCACTCGGTCAGCGCCACCATTTTGCGCAACCCCGCGGTGTGGGCGGTTTTCTTGAAATGGTCTATGTGCGAGCCCCTTCCGGCTGTCTCGTCGCTGTCGTAGATGTCGATGCCGATGATATCCACCACGTCGTCGCCCGGATACCACGCCACACCTTCGTCGTACCACTCCGGCATTCCGGTCAGGCAGGTAGTCCACACCCAGATCAGGTTGTCGAGGCCGTTCACGCGGGTCATCCTGTCGTACATCACGCGCCACAGTTCCACGCAGGCCGCCGCGCGGTCGCCCGAACCGTTGCCCCACCAGAACCATGCTCCGCCCCAGGCGTCGCGGTTGCCCTGAGCCTCGTGCAGCGGACGCCACAATACGGGAATGCCCGCATCCTGCAACTGCGCCATATAATCCGACACGAGGTCTATCTCGTCCATCATCTGTTTATACCCCGCCGACTCCGGATCAAATATATCCGAGGCGTTGAATGTTGTGAATGTCGGTCTGCCGTTGGCCGTGTCGGGATCGCAATAGAACTCGTCGCTCGCTCCCGAGGGATCTCTCCAGTGCCACATGCAGGAGACTATGCCTCCGTTTGCGGCCCAATTCGTTGCGTTCGTGATCAGCTCCGAGTAGGGCCTGTCCCACGAACTCCACTTGTCCCAGCGGTTGACATTCATAAAATCGAAGCATGCTATGGCGGTGTTTTTGCCCGTTTCGGCCACCACCCAGTCGTTGCTCTCTGTGCCGACGGTGTGTGACGCCATCGAACCCGACAGCGTCTTGTGGCCGAACCACCCTTTCAGCCGTTCGTACAGCGCCACGGCCTCGGGCCCTGCATTCGAATTTGTGAGCGCGGGGTCGATGTCGAACACGAGCGCCCCCGAGATATCGGGATTGGGTCTCGGTGGCACGGGAGGCGTGATGGTGGTGAACGAAAGAGAGAATGCCTCGCCGGGCTTTCCACCCGTTTTTGCAGTCACCGCTCCCTCGCCCACGGTGAGTGTGTACTCGATTTCCGGTGCCAGCTCGCCATACGACACTGTGGTCAACGCCGGGCCGGCCGAGCTCATCTGCACCGTGGCGGCAGGCGAAAGTGTCACCCGCGTCGCGTCGGCCACATCGACCGGTGTCGACCATCGTATGGTTATGCTTCCCGCTTTGATCGCCACATCGTTCGCGCCTTCGGTCAAGGAGCAATTTATAACTTTGGGTACAACTCCCGCCGTTGGCTGTTCTCCGCCGTCGCCGCAGGCTGTGGTCAGAAGTGCCAGGACAGCAAGTGCGCATGCTCCCAAAAAAGAAGCATGCGCCCTCGCTGTTGGTTGCGCTAACTTGTTGTTTCTCATATATTAGTGTTGGTCCGGTCTTTTGAGGTTCGCGCCTTCTCGAAGAAAGCGACACGGTGCTGCCACCACTCGGGGCCTGTCCAGTGACCGGCCTGAGCATAGCAATGATATTCCTTGGGTGAGGTTATGAGGTTGTATCCTGCGAAATTGGTTCGTGGCGGGCAAACTTCGTCCTGCAAACCGAATCCCATCAACACGGGGCAGGCGATCTTGCCGGCGAAATTCTTCACATCGAAGTACGACAGTGTCCGGTACAACTCTTCGTCGGGGATGTTCAACTCCCGTGCGCGCCTCACCACCGGTTCTGCGGGCCAGTGGACGATCCGGAAGTACGCCCGATAGTCAGACAGGAAAGGAATCGTCGGCGCGGCGGCACTGATGCGATTGTCCAACGCGGCAGCCACCATAGTGAATGCGCCACCCTGCGAGCCTCCTTCGGCGAAGATATGACGGCTGTCCACCTCGGGCCGCGAAACCATGAAATCGACCGCACGCACAAGATCCATGAACGCGCCGCGGTAATAGTAGTTATCCTTGTCGTCCAACCCGTAAGTTATCCAGTCTCCGTATTTGTTGTCGGGTTGGTTGAGACCCTGACCGCGCACCGACAGCACGAACTCGGCGTAGTCGGGGTTGCCGTCGGGGTCGAAACACCACGGTTTCGAGCCGTAGCCCATGTAGTTGATGATTGCCGGATGCTTGCCCGGTTTGTTGGGCTTTGCATAGAACCCCTGGATCGTCTCGCCGCCCAGCGAACGCATCTCCACACGGTAGATCGTGCGCGCCGTCGAAGACGAGTCGGGCAGAGGTATCAGCCGGTAGTCGGGCACCACCGCGTCGAGTTCCGCCCGCGCCGTTCGCCAAAACTCGTCGAAGTCCGGCTGTGCGTCTGCGGGAGAAGCTATCCGCTCGGGGTCGAGCCCGATGTTGAAACGTTTCAGGGTGTCGCGTCCGTCGGCGATCACAAGGCAGCGGTAGAAACCTGCCCCGGGCAACTCGACCCGGAAAACCACCTCCGTGGAGTCACCCGCCGCCACCGACACTTTTTGCGTGCGGTCGAACACCGGTTCCAGAAGCTCGTAGGAGAACCACTCTCCGCGCGAACCGTCGAAAGCACGGCACTCGTCGGGCGAGGCCACAAGACGCAACGTTCCGCGCGCCGACGTCGAATCGGCTGCCGCTGCGATAACCTTAACCACGGGTACCTCGGGCGAGAGTGCGAACCAATCCGCATCCTCCACCAGAGCGTACTCCGGAACGCCCGGGTGGCAGCACCCCGAAAGGAGTACCGCCACCAACAGCGTTTTGAAACACACACTAATCCCTAAAACCTTATTCATTGTCTTCTCTATTGTCTTGTTTCTCCGATATTTTCATTAGTCCGGCGAATGAGCTCCACGGCCGCGTCGCCCGCGAATACCGAATTCAGGCCCTGAGCCTCCTGTGCGGGATCGCCGGTGTAGGGGTCGCCAGGCTGCCAGAACTCGTGCACGGCAATCGCCTCTCCGCCCCAGCCCCAGATGTTGCATCCGGCCAGCAGACCTCCTTCGGTGGCCGAGCGCTCCATCCGCGCCAATACCTCTTTATAATAGGAGTCGCGTGCGGTGGTAGGAGAACCGGGTGCGATGGCCAGACCGTCCCTCGGAAAGCCGAACTCCTCCAGCGTGACGGGTTTGCCCGCTCCGTCTCCGAGCCGTCCTGCAACTTCCAGATGGTCGTCTATATACTCCATGGTGTTGTTTACAGCGCGGGCCACCCATTTCTCGGGCTCCTCGGTTCCGTCCTCATTGCGCAGCCACCCCCAGTTGTAGGGCCAGATGTGGATGTTGCCGTAGTCGATCTCGTCCAAAGCGAGGCAACGTCCCCACAACTCGATGTCGCCCTCGCATCCCCAACTTCCTTCGCTGCCCACCGAGACCATGTGGTTTCCGTCGAGACTCTTTATCAGACGCGCCACGGATGCGATCCACTCATAGAGCGGCTCCTTGTTGTCTTCGGAGAATGCGCGCGGTTCGTTGGCTATCTGCCAGCTGAAAATCGCGGGGTCGTCGCGGTATGCCAGACCGGTGTACCGGTTGGTGCGCGAGACGATATCCTTTACATATTTTTCGAACAGTTTTTTCGCCCCGTCGGAGCGCAGAAAGCCCTTCACATACTCCATATACGCGGGCCATCCGTCGATCGCGGGCACAGGTGCGCGCGTACCCTCGGCCCACGACAGATACTGCGAATATCCGCCGCTCCACTCCCACGCATTGTTCAGATACAACACCGCTTTCATGTCGCGCTTGCCCAACTCGGCCATCAGATAATCGAGCCCGTCGAGTATGGCGTCGTTGTATACCCCCGGTGTGGTTTGCAGTGTCGGTTCGACCTTTGTGGGAACACCGCCCTGACCGTCCGATCCCACCAGAATGCGCAGATTGTCGGCCCCGATGCTCTTGAGCATGTCGAGTTCGCGGTGCAGTCTTTGGCGGTCGCCTCCTTCACCCGTCGAGGCGAGGATCGCACCGTACCAGAAGTTCATGCCGACGAAATAGAGCGGCCCCCCATCGCTGCCTACGACGAACCGGCCCTGACGAACGGAGACAAAACCGTCACTCCCCGCGGCGGGCCCTTTGCAGGCGCATGCGAGGCTCAGTGACACCAACGATAACGATATTGATTTGAGGAGAGTCAGGGGGCGCATTTTTACAAGGTTTTTAGGCGATGTAAAAGTACGGCCCCCCGAAATGTCAGTCAAGTATAATTATACGAAATAACGATACTATTTTGACATGGGTGACAGGGTCACAAAATGAATTTACTCTTGCGTTATTGTCTGCGGAATTATCTGGTAGTCAACCGCTTTGTCTTATTAAAGAAAGGCATGAGACGCCGTCTGTCCCGACACTTTAGTTCCGGTGCCCGGCTTGCAAACGGTCGCGTACGAACCGTCCCCACTCCTTGAGATCGCTGTCTTTCCAACTGCCGTTTGCGGGGACGCTCCCGTCGCGGATCATCGAGCACGTTTCGTCTTTTTCCGACAGGCTCCACGCCACCCAACTCAAGCCGTTGCGATCGGCCAACTGTTCCCACTCCCCCCACGATGCGTAGTCGAGCGGGCCGTCACCCGTCGCCTCCATAGCCGCGCACTCCGACAGGAAGACGGGCAGGCCGGCGTCGATGGCTGCCTGGGTGCGCGCCCTCAGATCGTTCTTGTGTGTTGCGGCGTAGAAGTGCATGGTGTACATTATGTTTTCGTAACCGGTGAGCGGATCGGCAGCCACCAGGTGGATATCCTGATTCCAATGGGGCGCCCCGACGAGGATTATGTTGTCGGGGTCTATGGCGCGTATGGTGTCCATCACCTCGCGCGAATATGCCTTCACCTCGTCCCAGGTGTCTTCGACCGGCTCATTGTAGATCTCGTAAATAATATTGGGATGCTCACCCCAGCGCTCGGCCACACGGGTGAAGAATTGTTTGGCGGCATCGGTCTCGATCTCGTGGCTGTGCCAGTCGACGATCACGTAGGCTTCCGCGGAGATCGCCCCCTCTACCACCCGTTCCAGACATTGCCAAGACCCGTCCGGATCGGCCAGCCAACCGTTTGGCGACGGATGGACACCGATGGCGGCACGCACCACGTCGGCCCTCCACACGTTCACCACTTCGGCCACAGCGTCGGCGTTGTACCATTTGGGCCACCAGTTGTGCCATCCCATGCTGACTCCGTGCAGCACGGCGGGTGCTCCGCTCTGCCCCACGAGCCGGGCCCCTTCGACCCGGAGTGCTCCGTGTTCTTCGATCGGCGAGACCACCTCGGGGGGTGGAACAGGCAGTACCGGCGGCACAGGCGTACAGGCCGATAGTAACAGACCGAAAATTAAAAATGCGATGTTTTTACGTTTCACGCCTCTGCAAGGTTGGTATGACGCCTGCAAAAGTATAAATTATTTTCATGAATCAACATAGAAGAAGACAGATGCCAATGGCTTGAAAAAAAGTAATTATTGTTTACCTTTGCATAACTGAGGAGTAAGTGTAAAGTCAAATCAACATTCCAAAACATGAATCCCGAACAACTGACAATCCACTTCCGCACGATCTTTCCAACACCTGCCGGACAGGCGGCGCATTGTCGCCAAAATCTCGGAACCTTCTTCTGCTGCGGTGGAGATGGAAGCCTCGCTCGAATATCTAAAACGCATATAATGCTCTACACCCACGACCCCGAAATGGTGATCTTCGGCGCGGCTGCCATCGCAAAAAACAAAACAATAACCTGAATATCTATTTTAAAATTATGAAGAAAAGGATTGTAATGCTGGCCCTCGCGGCCGCCGCAACATTGACCGCCACCGCAGGGGAGATATCGCTGCGCGAAGGGTGGCGGATACAACAGAGCGGCAAGGTGGCAGCCGACGGCGCCGCCCTTTCGCTGCCGGGTGCCTCGACCGACGGTTGGTACGACGCCGTGGTTCCGTCGACGGTGATGGGTGCGCTCACTCGCGACAACGGACTTTACGCCGACATAGAGGCGGCTGCCAACTACAAAGACGCAGACCCCGCCACGTTCGACTCATCGTGGTGGTACCGCACGGAGTTCGACCTTACAGAGTTGAAAGGCAAATACGTCGACCTGCGTTTCGAGGGGATCTCGTACCGTGCGAACGTCTGGTTGAACGGAGTGCGAATCGCCTCGGCGGACGAGCTCTTCGGCACTTTCCGCCGCTGGGGTTTCGACATCACCAAACTCGCGGGTGAACACAACGTGTTGGCCGTGGAGGTTTTCCGTGCCCGCGAGGGCGACCCCAACACCGGTTATGTCGACTGGAATCCGCGCCCGTTGGACGAGAGCATGGGGCTCTTTCGCGAGGTGAAGGTGAGAGTTTCGGGCCCCGTGGTGGTCGAAAACACCTGGGTGCGCACCGATCTCGACACCGCTACGCTGAAAGAGGCCGATCTCACCGTCGAGACCGACCTCACCAACCGCTCCCGCGAAAAGGTGACGGGCACGCTCAGGGGACGGTTCGAAGGAGGCACATTCTCGCAGCGGATAATCCTTGCGCCGGGCGAAACGCGGCGCGTGAAACTCACGCCCGGGGATATCCGCGCGCTGCACGTCGACAACCCTCGCGTGTGGTGGTGTGTCGGCATGGGCAGCCCCGAACTCTACGACCTCGAAATGGAGTTCACCGCCGGTGGCGCGATCTCCGACACGGAAAAGATAACCTTCGGCATCCGCACCATCGACACATATTTCAATGACGAGGGCTACAAGGGTTACCTGCTCAACGGCCGTCCGGTGCTCATCAAGGGTGCGGGGTGGACCGACGACATCTTCATGCGCGACACTCCCGCAAGCGACGAGCGGCAGGTGCGTTATGTCAAGGACATGAACATGAATACCATCCGCTTCGAGAACGTCTGGGGAACGACCCGAAACGTTTACGACATGTGTGACCGCCACGGCATAATGGCAATGGTGGGTTGGAGTTGCCAGTGGGAGTGGGAGAGCTACCTCGGCACACCCGAAGATGACTTTATGAGCATCCGCACCCCGGAAGATATCGCTCTTGTGACGCGCTACCTTCACGATCAGGTGCTGTGGTTGCGCAACCACCCCTCGATCATAGCGTGGTACGGCGGCAGCGACAAACTCGCACGGCCTGAACTGGAGCGTGCCTATATGGAGATGCTCCCCGAGATCGACAACCGTCCCTACGTCGGCTCGGCAAAGGCGCAGACCAGCGAGGTGACCGGCCCCAGCGGTATGAAGATGGCCGGGCCGTATGAGTACGTCGGCCCCAACTATTGGTGGGTCGACACCGAATACGGCGGCGCGTTCGGCTTTAACACCGAAACCGGCCCCGGAGCGCAGCTTCCCGTGCGCGAGTCGCTCGAAAGATTTATTCCCGAAGATGAACTCTGGCCGATGGGCCCGTCGTGGAGCTACCACTGCACCACCTCGGCGACGGCAATGAACTCGCTCGATGTTATGACCGGTGTTGTCGACGCCAAATATGGCCCGGCCACCGATCTGGACGACTATCTGCGCAAATCAGATCTCGTGAGCTACGAGTCGACGCGCAGCATGTTCGAGGCTTTCCGTGCGAACAAACCGCGCACCACGGGACTCATACAGTGGATGCTGAACTCGGCGTGGCCGTCGCTCTATTGGCAGTTGTACGACTGGTACGGTATCCCGACTTCGTCCTACTGGGCGGTCAAACGCGCAAACAACCCGTGGCAACTCGTCTACAATTATAATGACAACGGCGTCTACCTCGTGAACGAACTTCCGGTCGGGGCAGAAGGGATGCGGGCCACGGTCAGTACCTACGACCTCGCCTCGCACCTGCTCTCCGAACAGACACTGGTGGTCGGTGCGGAGGCCAACAGTTCGAAACGTGTCTGCGAGATCTCACCCGCCGCCGCCCCTGTCACTCTCGTTTCGCTCGTTCTGTACGACGCGGCGGGTAACAGGATCGCCGACAACTTTTACACCCTGTCGTCATCCCACGACACCTACAATTTCGACGACACCAACTGGTACATGACCCCCATCACAAAGCATGCGGACTTCCGCACCCTTGCCGCCATGCCCGAAGCGAATATCTCTTTGGAGACAGAGGCGAAAGACGGAAAGGTCACGGTCCGGCTCGAAAACCCCTCGCCCGTAGCGGCAATCTACATCACACTGAAGTTAAAGAACGCCGGGGGCGAAGTGTTGCCCGACGTCTACTGGAGTGACAACTACGTCAGCCTGATGCCGGGCGAGCGGCGCGTCATCGAGTGCAGGGTGGATAATCCGTCCGCAGACATGAACGCTCTCAGCGTCGTTGCGAGCGGTTGGAACTCCTCGGCGCAGAGCTACATCGCCCCGCGGGTGGTGCTGGGCTACGTCACCTCGTGGAGCGAGCCCGTGCCCGACCCCGCACTGCTGACACACATCAACTACGCTTTCGGTCTGGTCAGCGAAACTTTCGACGGAGTCGATGTGGGTAATCCCGCAAGATTGCGTCGTGTTGTGGCGCTTCGCGGACAGAACCCCGATCTGAAGATACTCCTGTCGATAGGTGGCTGGGGTGCGGGCCGGTTCAGCGAGATGGCTGCCGACGAGGGATTGCGTGCCGCTTTTGCCGCCGACTGCCGCCGCGTGGTCGATGAGTTCGACCTCGACGGCATCGACATAGACTGGGAGTATCCCACCTCGGACGCGGCGGGCATCTCCGCCTCGCCCGACGACAGGGCCAACTTCACGCTGTTGATGCGCGATATTCGTGCCGCTATCGGCTCCGACAAGCTGCTGACGCTGGCAACCGTTGCCAACGCCGGACACGATTACATCGACTTCCGCGGGATAGATCCCTACATTGACCTGGTGAACATGATGACCTACGACATGGACGGCAGCGGGCGTAAGCACCATTCGGGTCTCTACCGCTCGCAGCTTTCGCCCGACATCACCACCCACGAGGCGACCCTGAGTCATCTGGCGGCCGGTGTGCCCCTCTCGAAACTCGTGATGGGTGTGCCATTCTACGGCCGCGCCACCGAGAAACTGCATGGATTTACCAACTACCGGCGTCTTGTTACCCTCGACGACTACGAGCGCCGCTGGGATGATGAGGCCCTGGCTCCATATATGGTAGACCCCGCAACGGGCGAGATGGTGGCCGGATACGACGACGAACGGTCGTTGACAATCAAGACCGACTATATCCGTGCGCGAGGTCTGCGTGGCATCATGTATTGGGCTTTCGACGGCGACGACGATGCGCTCACCCTGAGCAGGACCATCTATTACGGTCTCTATCCCGAACGCCGTCCCATCGTCGCCGTCATCGCGCCGACTAACGCCACGCGGATGCGTCGTGTTACGCCTGATGCAGTTCCATGTGGATGGGCCGACCCACCAGAGCCTGTATCTCCTTGACCATCATGTGGTCGTCCTGCGAGCAGAAGGTGAGTGCCTGTCCGGCGGCTCCCGCGCGACCCGTGCGGCCTATGCGGTGGACGTAGGTCTCCACCACGTCGGGCAGGTCGTAGTTTATCACCATACCCAGTTCCTTGATGTCGATCCCGCGTGCGGCGATGTCGGTGGCGACCATCACCTTCACCTTTCCGGCCTTGAAGTCGGCGAGTGCTTTTTGGCGCGCACCCTGCGATTTGTCTCCGTGGATGGCTGCCGACTGGATGCCCGCCCTTTGGAGTATCTTGGAGATGTTGTCGGCGCCGTGCTTGGTGCGCGAGAACACCAGCACCGTCTTGTCCGACTCCCTGCGCAGCACCGAAACCAACAGCCCCTTCTTGTCGGGCTTCTCGACGAAGTAGATGCACTGATCCACCGTGTCGACGGTCGATGCCGCGGGCGTCACCTCTATGCGCACCGGATTGTGGAGTATGTTTCGCGACAGCCGTACGATCTCGTCGGGCATCGTGGCCGAGAAGTAGAGCGTCTGCCTCCGTTCGGGAATTTTGGTGAGCAGTCGGCGGATATCGGGAATAAAGCCCATGTCGAGCATCCGGTCGGCTTCGTCGAGTACGAGAGTGGTCAGTCCGTCGAGTTTGATCTCGCCCTGACCCATCAGGTCGAGCAGCCGGCCCGGCGTTGCGATCAGAATATCTATTCCGCGGCGGAGCCTGTCTGTCTGCGGCCCCTGTTTCACTCCGCCGAAGATCGCGGTGTGTCTCAGTCCGGTGTATTTTCCGTAGTCGGTGAAACATTCGTCTATCTGGAGTGCGAGTTCGCGCGTCGGTGTGAGTATAAGTGCGCGGATGGGTCGGTTGTCACGATTGTCGCGGTTGTCTTGTGGTTTTCCGTGGTTTCGTCCGCGACGGTCTTTGCGTCTGCGGGAGTGCTGTCGGTTCTCTCCGGTCACCTCGGCGACGGGGTCTTCCGCACCGGTTTCAGCGGCGCGGCGCACTTTTTCTTCCCACAGTGTCTGGAGAATCGGTATTGCGAAAGCTGCGGTTTTTCCGGTGCCCGTTTGCGCTATGCCGAATATGTCGTTGCCGCGCGCCACCACCGGTATGGCCTGTTGTTGAATGGGGGTCGGTTCGTCATACCCCTTTTCGCGGACGGCCCTCAAAATGGGCTCCGCGATATCAAGTTCATCGAATGTCATCTAATTTTCAATTGTTTTCCGCCACAAAGATACTATCTTTACGCGATAAATGGGAAATGATATGAAAATAACGGAAGCTATCATGTCGCGCCGTTCGGTGCGTACATACACCGGCGAGGCGCTCGACAATGCAACCATAGGGATGATCTCCGGGTATGTTGCCGCTCTTCGGGCGCCGTTCGGTGCCGAATGCCGCATCGTGATCGTACGTACTGCCGCTGCGGCCGAACCGGTGCGACTGGGCACTTACGGCGCGATCCGCGGTGCGTCCGACTACCTGGCGCTCATCACGCGCGGCGACGGGCCATTGGCTGTGGAGGGCGCGGCTTACATGTTCGAACAGGTGATCCTTTATTGTACTTCGCTTGGTCTGGGCACCTGTTGGCTGGCAGGGTTTCTCGACCGCGGCGGTTTCAAAAAACAGCTCTCGCTTGCGGCGGGCGAGCGTCTCCGGAGCGTCTCTCCGATCGGACGGGCTGCCGAAAAGCCTCACCGCTCTCTTTCGACCCTTATGAGTGGCGGCAAACCGACTACGCGGCGACCTTTCGGCGAGACATTTTTCGACGGCGTGTTCGGCCGGCCGCTCACCGAGGCTGCCGCCGGAGTCCTGGCCCTTCCGTTGGATATGGTGCGTCGTGCCCCCTCGGCCAACAACAAACAGACCTGGCGGGTGATCGTTACCGACGGCGCGCTACATCTCTACAAAGCTCCTTCGATGGGTTACGAGAGTCTCGATGCCGGCATCGCCATGTGTCATTTTGCCGAGACGTGCCGCCAGGAGGGTATCGCCGGTCGCTGGGAAATCCTGCCCGACGCCCCGCCCGCCCCGAAAGCCGCGTATGTCGCCTCGTGGGTGGGAATGCAAAAATAATTTTGCGTGGTTGCCGATCACTGCTGACACACTGTTGTCATTGGCGAGTGCTACCTTTGCCGGCGTAAATCACAAAAACCATAAGTCATGAAAATTACATCCTATCTGATGTTCAACGGTCAGGCCGAAGCCGCCGCCAATTTCTACGCCGAGGTGTTCGGCGGTCGTATCGAAAACATGCACCGCTACGCCGACTTTCCGCCCGTCGAGGGCCAGCCGCCCGTGCCCGAAGAGTACAAACAAAGGGTGGGTCACTGCTGCGTCGACTTTCCCGGCGGCACTATGGGCATCGCCGACACCGCCCTGCCCGACCAACTCGTTTTCGGCACCGGGTTGATGCTCACCATCTGTGTCGACTCCGTGGCCGAGGCCGAAGCCGTGTGGCCGAAAATTTCGGCCGACGCGCAAAAGATCATGTGTCCGCTCCAGAAGACTTTCTACGCCGAGCGCTACGGCGAGCTCGTCGACAAGTTCGGCGTCCAGTGGGCCGTCATGTGCTGTGAGTAGATGAACCGCCTCGACCGCATATCGGCCATCCTGGTTCAGTTGCAATCGCGCTCGGTGGTACGGGCTGCGGATTGCGCCCGTCGTTTCGGCGTGAGCGTTCGCACCGTCTACCGCGACATCCGCACGCTGGAGCAGGCCGGAGTGCCGATCTGCGGCGACGCCGGAGTGGGCTATTCGCTGGTCGAGGGCTACCGCCTTCCGCCGCTGATGTTCACCCCCGAGGAGGCGCTGGCTTTCCTGACGGCCGAGAAGTTCATCGAACAGATGACCGACCCGCACAACAGCCACCACTTCCACAGCGGGATGGACAAACTGCGAGCCGTGATGCGCGGCAGCCCTCGCGGCCTGATGGAGGGTCTCGACGAGCGCATCTCCGTCCACCGCAGCCGCCGCACACCCGAGGCCAAACTGCCCGGCCTGCTTCAAACCGTCCTGCGCAGCATAGGCGAGTGCGAGATCCTGGCTATGGACTACTCCGGTGCCGACGGCCGCACCACCCACCGCGAGATCGAAGCCGTGGGAGTAGCTTTTTCACACCCCTGCTGGTACGTGGCGGCATGGTGCCACTTGAGGGGCGAGTACCGCACCTTCCGCCTCGACCGCATCGACTCGCTGGAACCCACCGCCCGCAACCACACCATCGCGGCCCACCCGCCGTTAAAAGAATTGATAGATTACGAAGAAACCGATAACAAAACGATCATGAAGATAAACAGCATCGAGATCAAGACCCTCGAACCCATAGAGACCATAGCCCTGCGCCACACCGGCGACTACTCGGGCATCGGCGCCGCATTCGGAAAGCTGGGTGCCTGGGCCGGAGCAAATAACTATTGGGCCCTCGGCCCGCGCATGGTGGGCATCTACCACGACGACCCCACTGCCGTTCCTCCTTCGGAGCTTCGTTCGAGCGCGGCCCTGGAGGCACTCCCGGGCATGTCGCCCGCCGAGGGGATGATGCGATACACGGTCAGTGGCGGCAAATATCTGGTGATGTCGGCCGAAGTGACCATGGCCGAGTACGGCGCGGCATGGAACAGCATCTATACCGAGCTCGCCACCCGCGGCCTTCAGGAAGATCTGCGCGACCACTACGAGATCTACATCAGTTGCGTCGACTTCACCCAGGGCGAAGACGCCCCCTGGATCGTCGAATTCCGCGTGCCGGTAAAATAACCTGCGTTCGATGAGCTCAGGTTCAGATGAACCCCAAACATAACTTTATGCGCTATATGTTAAAATAATGGACGTCTTAACCCACCTGCGCGCACTGGTCGCCCCGGGCGACGACGAATACCGCGAATTCAACCGCCGTATTGTCGCCACGAACTACGAAATGCTCGGAGTTCGCACCCCCGCACTGCGGAAACTCGCGCGAGAAATCGCCGCCTCGCCCGAAGTCGACGAATACCTGTGGGACGGCCCCGGCCCCGCGCCCGTGTACGAGGAGGTTATGCTCTACGGCCTGGTGCTCGCCGCCCGCGCCCGAAAACTCCCGCTCGAAGAGGTATTCGCGCGCCTCGAACGCCTGATCCCGCTCTTCGACAGTTGGGCCCACGTCGACGTGATCATCTCCGACATCAAGATTTTCGCCCGCCACCGCGACGAGGTTTTCCGCCGTTTCGCGCCGCTCAAGACCCATCTCGGCGAGTTCGAAAAGCGCACTTTCGTGATCCTGCTGATGGACTACTTCCTCGACACCGACCGCATCGACACCACACTTGAGGAGCTCGCCGGCGTGCCACAGGGACAATACTATGTCGACATGGCGTTGGCATGGGCGCTGAGCGTCGCGCTGGTGAAACACTACGACCGCACCGAGTTGCTCCTGCGCCGTCCCGTCTTCACCCGCTTCGTCCACAACAAAGCGATCCAAAAGGCGCGCGAAAGTTTCCGCATCACTCCCGAGCAAAAAGAATATCTGCGAAGCCTGAAAATCTGACAAAAACGATAAAGCCCATGCTCGAACTTCCCGAAACCACGACTTTTGCACGGCAGATTACCGACACACTCGCCGGACAGTCCGTCACCGCGGTCTTCACCGCAACCCAACACCACAAACTCACCTGGTTCACGGGCGACCCGGCGGACTATCCGGCGCTTCTGACCGGTCGCTGCCTTGTGCGCGCCGAGGGCCACGGTGCTTTTCTCGACATCGTTTTCGAGGGCGACGGCCCGGCGAGCGACCACCCGGGCAACGGCCCGAAAGGCAGCCCGGACGACGACCCGGCCAACGACGAGGTGCATCTCGCCCTTTCCGACGGCGTGATCCCGCGATATTACCCACCCGCCGCGCCTGTGCCCGACAACTACCAACTGCTGGTGACCTTTTCCGGAGGCGGATTTCTGGTCTGTTCGGTGGCGATGTACGGCGGCATTCAGGCTTTTCGCGGGGTGTTGGACAATCCCTACTACAAGGGCGCTTTGAAGAAAATCTCTCCGCTCACCGACGCCTTCGATCGGGACTGTTTCGACGCCCTGCTGACCGCCACACTCGCCACGAAGCGCACCGCCTCGGCCAAGGCATTCCTGGCCACCGAACAGAGGATCCCGGGCCTCGGGAACGGCGTTTTACAGGATATACTTTTCCGTGCGCGCATAAACCCTCGCCGCCGGATCGCCACTTTGGACGACGCCGAGCGCCGCACTCTTTTCGAAAGCGTGCGAGCCACCCTGCGCGAGATGACCGAGCTCGGCGGCCGCGACACCGAGCGCGACATTTTCGGCGCGGCGGGCGGCTACCCCTCGATCCTCTCCAAAAACACATGGCAAAACCCGTGCCCTGTGTGCGGCGCGGCGATCGTGAAGGAACCCTACCTCGGAGGAGCGGTCTACTACTGCCCTAAATGCCAGCCGGTTTGATTTCGGGCCGATAAAAAACTTTGGTTTCGGGCGGCACCGATTCGGTGAGCCACACATTGCCGCCGATGATCGAGTCGCGCCCGATCACGGTGCTTCCGCCCAGAATGGTGCAGTTGGCGTAGAGTATCACCCCGTCCTCGATGGTGGGGTGGCGCTTCGAGCCCTGAAGATCTTTCGTGACGAACGTCGCCCCCAGCGTCACCCCCTGATACATCTTCACCCCGTGGCCGATCACGCATGTCTCGCCGATCACCACACCCGTGCCGTGGTCGATGAAGAATCTGCGTCCGATCTCCGCGCCCGGATGAATATCTATTCCCGTCAGCGAGTGGGCGTGTTCCGACAGCAGCCGCGGCAGTATCGGCACCCCCGACAGATGTATCGCGTGCGCCAGCCGGTAGACCGTGATGGCGTAGAACCCGGGATAGCAGAGTATGACCTCTTGCCGACTGTGCGACGCTGGGTCACACTCGACGAAGTGGTCGGCATCCTCCAAAAGTTCGGCACGTATGTCGGCGATCTGTCCGAAGAAGCGGTCGGTTACTTCACGAGCCTTCGCGTCGCCGGATAAAAGCGGTGCCACCAATCGTGCAAACCGCCCCTGCAAATCGGCCCACATCTCCGCCGCGCTCACGGTGCCGCCTTCCCCGACAGGAAAAAGCAACTCCACAAGCCCGTCGAGAAATTCGACCGCCTCCTTTTTCGACGGCATCCTCGGATCGTTTCGCCTCTCTGCGGCGGCAAGTATTTCGGGTAAAGGTATCATATCTCTATCAGATTGTTTTTGACGGCGTAAACCACCAGACTTGCGGTATTCTTACAGCCCGTTTTCGCCAATATGTTCGCACGGTGTTTATCCACCGTTCGTTTCGAAATGAACAACCGCTCGGCGATCCGATGGTTGGACAGCCCCTCGCACACCAGCGGCAGCACCTCGGCCTCGCGATCCGACAGCGCCTCCACTCCGGCACCGGTGCCCGCGGGGTGCATCGCCTCGACAAGCGAGGGCATCAATTCGGGTGAGAAGTATGTTCCGCCCGCCGCCACGCGCTCCGCCGCCGCCGCAACCTCGGCGAATTCCGAGTTTTTCAGCAGAAAACCTTTCGCTCCCGCCTCCACCATCGGCCGGTAGAACTCCTGTTCGCCGTGCATCGACAACGCTATTATCTTCGCTTCGGGATCGGCTGCGACAGCCCGCCGTGTTGCCTCCACTCCGCCCATTCCCGGCATGTCTATATCCATAAACGTCACGGCGCCCGCCCTGTTCTCCAACTCCAGAAACTCCTCACCGCCGGCCGCCTCGCCCGTAACTTCGAACCTCTCGTCCGCCGACAACAGCAACCTCAGCCCGTCGCGAAACAGCCTGTGGTCGTCCACCAACACCACCCGGATCGGTTTATTCATGGCGCCCCAGATCTATCCGCACCCGTGCCCTCATTCCCTGCCCGCGCGCGCTGTCGATGTCGAGCAACCCGCCCAACGTGTTTATCCGTGACGATATATTCGAAAGCCCCATCCCGCTCGCCCCGTCGGCCACAGGATTGAACCCGCGCCCGTTGTCGGAGTAATCGAGCGCCAGTCCGGCTCCGTCGTAGTCGAGCGACATCTCCACACGCCCCGCCCCCGAGTGCCGCAACGAATTGGACACCAACTCACAGATCACCCTGTAAAGTATAACCTCCACATCGGTATCGAACCTCTCGTCGCTCAGATTCGTCCGGTAGTCTATCACCGTCTCGGAATGAATTCCCGACAACCGGCTCACAAAGTTGGCCACCCCGCGCCCGAGCCCGAACTCACCCAGCACATGCGGACTGAGATTGTTCGAAATCTCCCGCAGCGACCGAATAGCCTCGTCGATAACATAAGTCGTCCCTGCAATTATCTCAAGATTGGCCGCACTCTGCCCCTCGGTCGACAGCGCCGACAGCGACATTTTTGCCGACGACAGCAGCGGCCCCAGCCCGTCGTGCAACTCTTTCGAAAACCGCGACCGCTCCTTCTCCTCGGTTCGCAGTACTGTCGACAGGATTCGTTTCGAAGTGAGGCTGTTCTGGAAAATCAGCCGGTCGATATACTCCACCAGCCGTCGCGCGTTGAACAGCACCACCGTCAGCGCAACCGAGATGAGTATGTCCATCCACGTCAGCACCATCACCCAACCCATCTCGCCGTGCGGCACGAAGTGCATGAGCTGGATCGTCCGCGAGACGGTCGACAGCGCCAGCGCAACGATGAACACGATCCACACAGAGTTGAATTTCGTCTTACGAATCAGACCGAGCGCGATCACCGTTGCGAACAATTGCAGCACGATCGACACAATGAGGAGGATTTTGACAGCCATTGTCTTGAGCGTTTATCTGCAAAGATATAATTCGTAATTCGTAATTCGTAATACACGATCAAAAAAAAGCACCCCGAAGGATGCTTTTTTTGTTACGCCTCTTTTTTGGCGCCTGAGTATCGGCGCTCTTTGATGCGTGCTTTTTTGCCGGTCAGTGCGCGCAGGTAGAAGATGCGGGCCCTGCGAACGACACCGCGTTTGTTCACCTCGATCGAGTCGATGTGGGGCGAGTAGAGCGGGAAAATACGCTCGACACCGACGCCGTTCGACACTTTGCGGATGGTGAACATTTTTGTCTTGCCCGTGCCTTTGATCTGGATCACCACGCCGCGAAAACTCTGAAGGCGCTCTTTGCTGCCCTCGATGATCTTGTAGGTGACGGTGACGGTATCCCCGCTTTGGAACTCGGGAACCTCTTTTTCGGGCCACATCGACTCTTGCGCGAGCCGGATGATTTCGTCTTTGTTCATTTTTTCAAAAAGTTTTTAGTTTCGAGGGCTCCGTTTTCAGCGGCCCCCCGCCAACATTCCCGCTGCACCCGTTCCGTGGTCGACTCACGCGAGCCCCCCTGTCGGGCACCCAATGAAAGAGGTTGGGCTTTCAACAATAGGGCGCAAAGATAAATAAAAATTCGTAATATTATCTCTGTTCGCGCAATAATTGTCCGTAACTCACGAGTTCGATACCTTTTTCCGCGATTATGCTCCGTGCCTCCTCCGAGGTGAACATGTCGTAAACCGACTGCCGGTCGGCTGCAACGTTGTCGATGGCGGGCGGATTTCCCACGGCTCTCATTTCGGGCGTGTCGAGTGCGGGGTGTTCGACGTAGAGGTAGGTTTTACCCGGTTCGAGCGCCCGCAGCGCTTCGAGAAAATCGGCCGTCTGTTCGGCGCGCGTGTCGAAACCACCCACCGGCAACCTTTGAAGCCCCAGGCGTCGTATCTCGGCGGAGTAGGGCAGTGAGTAGTCGGCGGCGACACGTTCGGCCATCTGCGCTATGTCGGGACGTACGGCCCATCCCATGTGTCCGGTGATATGCGTGATGCGTCCGGGGAGGATCTTGAGAGCCAACTCGATCTGCGCCCTCAGTTCGGCCTCCATCTCGGTGATGTCTATCGTCTCGGCGATCTGGGCGAGCGACAGCCCGGGCGTGGACGGGGTGGGCGAGGAGAAAGGATGGAAATAACCGAGTTCGTCGACCAGCGAGGGGCAGGGCGTAAGCGGCCTCCACTTGATGCCGGCCCATTCGCTGGTGAATGCGATGTGCACCCCCACGTCGATCCCCGGATTTGCGGCCAACATTGCGGCGGCTTCGGGCAGCCACGGCGTCACCACCATCAGTTCCACCGAGCGGGCTATGCCGTCGGTGCATGAGCCCACGACTCCCATGTTGCTTGCGTGGTTCATGCCGATGTCGTCGGCGCGTACGAGCAGACGTGCGGGCCGTTCGGTTTGTTGTGCACGGGCGGGTTGTTGCACTGCGATATTCATTGCCGCCGTCAGCACGGCTGCCCATAAAAATTTCGTTTTCATAAATTCCGGTGTCCGATTAGAGCCACGAAGATAGGAAATTCCGGCGGATTTTGCTATCTTTGCAACTCAAATTTTTCGGAAATGAGCGAACGGTTGATATTTCTGACCAACGACGACGGTTACGCGGCGAAGGGTCTGGCGCGTTTGACAGAGGTTTTGCGCGAGTTCGGCCACATTGTGGTCGTTGCGCCCGAGACGGCCCAGTCGGGCATGTCGCACGCCATCACGATGTCCAGCCCGCTGTTTCTGCGCAAAGTGCGCGAGGAGTCCGGTCTTGAAGTGTACGCCTGCTCCGGCACCCCGGTCGATTGCGTCAAGATGGGATTGGATCATCTGTTCGCCGACCGGCCGATCGACCTGGTTTGCTCGGGCATCAACCACGGCTCCAACGCCGCGATCAACGTGTTGTACTCCGGCACGATGGGGGCAGCCATAGAGGGCGGTTTCTACAACGTGCCGTCGATAGGTTTTTCGCTCACCGACCACTCGCTGGACGCCGATTTCGAAGCCGCGGGCAACATCGCGCGCGAGATCGTGGCCGGAATTCTCGACGCCCGTCCCGCCACCCCGCTCTGTCTCAATGTGAACGTTCCGGTGGGTCGCCCCGAAGAGATAAAAGGCATAAAAGTGTGCCGTCAGTGCCGCGGCCACTGGAGGGAGGAGTTTTTCTGCCGCCAAAACCCCTGGGGCCGCGACTATTTCTGGCTCACGGGCGACTTCAAGAACGCCGAGCCCGCCGCCACCGACACCGACGAATGGGCGTTGGCCCACGGTTACGCGTCGGTCGTTCCGATCCAGGTCGACCTCACCAACCACGCCCAACTCGCCCCCCTGAGTGCAATTCTCAATAAGGACGGCAACAATTTTTAAAAACACAGGCATAAAACTTGACGTATATCAATAAATTGATTATCTTTGCATTATGGCAAGAGAGAAACGGACAAGAAACGAAGTCATCGGCGATACGGTGCTTGATCTGGGAAAGCTGACGTTTGGTGGCATCGTGCTGGCCGGCATATTTGATTCGAGTTTCAACAGAGCTATTCTTGTGTCGGTGGGACTGCTGTTATGTATTGGATTAATGTTGATGGGAATTTATTGGGCCACTAAAAAATAGGGAGGAACAGATTATGGCATTTTTGATTGCAGTGGGCGGAATGACTTTATTCGTCTTTGTGGGCTCGTACTTCTTGCTTCGTGCCGACAAAAAAGATAAGAAACGCGCTTCGCACCGCCCGGCGTAGATTCGTTATTTTATCCCGTGCTCTTTGAAAAACTCGGCCACGGCGCTTTTGTAGCGTTCGATCGTGGCCTCCATCGTATCGTTCGATTTTCCGCCGGCAGCGTTGCGATGGCCTCCGCCCTCGAAGTAGCGACGTGCAAAGGCATTCACATCCACATCGCCCCGCGAGCGCAGCGACACGCGAATGAACTTGTGGTTCTGCAACAGCAGTGCCGACATCTTCACGGTCTCGATCGACAGCGGGTAGTTGACGAATCCCTCGCTGTCGCCCTGTTTGAACCGGAACCGCCGCAATTCATTCTCCGTTAGTGAGATGCACGCTGCGTGTCCCCCCTGGAAAACATCCATCTTGGGCCCCAGCGAGTAGCCCAGCAGCCGCACCCGCCCTTCGGTGTAGGAGTTGTAGACCTTGAAATTTATGTAAGGTATGTCGATCCCCTTTTCGACCAGTGCGGCCACCACCCTGAACAGATCGGGCACCAGGAAACTGAACGAAAAGTTGCCCGTGTCGGTCATCATGCCCACATATAGAGCCGTGCCCATGTCGCGGTCGATCGCATGCGCCCCCGCCAGCCGCGCGATCAGTTTGTAGACTATGTACGAAGTCGACGAGGAGTCGGTGTACGAAAACGCGAGGTCGAACAGCTCGTCCGGCGGCGCCAGGTGGTGGTCGATCAGCAGTTTCTTGGCGCGGGTGTTGGCCTCGATGGCGGCCGTGAGTCCTTCGAGCCGCGAGGGATTGTTGAAATCGAGGCAGCAGATGATATCGGCTTCGGCTGCCGCGGCGTTCACCTCGACGGCATGTTTCGTGTAGATCCTGATGCGCTCCGTGCCCGGCATCCACTCCAGAAAGTGCGGATAGTTGTTTGGCACCACGCACATTGTCCGGTGACCCAGCCCTTCGAGCGTCTTGGCCCACGCAATGGACGAACCCAGCGCGTCGCCGTCGGGATTGTAGTGCGAGACGATGAGTACGTTTTTGGCGCCCCCGCCTTCCTCCAGCATCGCCCGCAGGCGCGCTATTTTATGCGACGAAATATTCATCTCTGCGTCATTTCTGCGTCATTTCAGCATCATTGCTGCGTATCGGTATCCGGAACATACTTCGCACCTCCCCGTCGCGGATCTTTAAGCGATGGCATCGGCCGGATCCCCGATTCCCGACCGTCGGCGCGTGAGCGTGCCGGCAGCGGATCGGGGGTGACGCTCTTGCCGTCGATAAGGTCGAGCGCGGTTTTGAGCAGCCTCTCTTGCGGGTCGCCCAACTCGTGTATCTCGTCCGAGGCGCCGGGCCTGCCCGCGGTCACATCGTACAGATCCTCTTTGCGGTAGTCGGGCTGGAATCCGCCTGCATAGTCCGTAAAATCCTTTGCGTTAAGTATCTTGAACGTGATCGGCCACATTTCGTACCGGTAACTGTCGATGGATGTCGCCCGTTGGTCCATGCCCACATTCTTGCCGTTTGTCCGTGTGCCGATGTGCACCACCTCTACGTTCGCTCCGCGCAAGGCGTTGATCACCATTTCGGACGCCGAGGCGGAGTCTCCCGTTGCCAGAACGTATATTTTTCTCAACTTGAGGCTGTTGGTTTCGTTGACGAAGTGGAGCACTTCGGGGTTGTCTACATTGGCGACAGCTTTGATCTCCTTGTTGCGCATCAGTTTGGCAAAAACATTGCTTGTGCCCACATCGCCGGCGAGGCTGGTGAGCGTCTGGCACGAGGAGACATATCCGCCCGGGTTGTATCTCAGGTCGAGCACGAGCTCGGTGGCTCCGGCCTTTTTGAACTCGCCGAACACGCCGCGCAACGCAGTGTCGAACTCGCCCTTCTCCCCGTTTTTGAACTCGTTGTACATCAGATAGGCCGTTTTTTTGCCACCCCGCGTAGTCAGTACATCGTTTTTGAGTATGGGCGAGGCTTTCATTTCGACGGCCGTCAGTGAGTAATCCTTGTCCCCTTCATCGGTGAGCGACATCGTGTTGCCGCCTTCGAGATCGTACAGCTGATACCAGAACGCCTCGTACCTATCCATGGTTATATCGGCACCGTTGTATTTTTTGATCCACATTCCGCGCTTCAGACCCGCTTTGTCGGCGGGACTGTCGGGCATCACCCATATAACCATGAAGACGATTTTGGGGTTGTTGTCGGTGCCGCCGTTCCGGAACGGCGTGATGTCGAACCCGAAAGTCACCTCGGAGCTTTCGTCCGCTCTGGTTCCGGCGGGGAAGCGGTCGATGTAGGAGTAGATATGGTCGCGTTGCAGCGGCTTGGACAGGCTGCCGTCATCCTCGAACGCATAAGCGCCGTCGATGGTGGGCGGATCCTCGCCGTTGGACGTATCCTGAACGCTTGCCCAGGGCAGTGCGCCGATCAGCCCGTCGAGGAAAGCCTCGTATTCGAGCGAGCCCGACGGGAACTTCGTCTCGCCCAGCTTTTTCACCTCGTCGTTCCAGTAGTACCATCCGGCGAGCTCGTCGCGGATCCATTTGTTTACTCCGGAAAGGGTGTTTTTGCCGTTTTGGGTTATGGTGAATTTATAGGAATTGCTCTCTCCGGCGGCATTGATATCGACCGTGCCGACCCTCGCCTTGTCGCCCGGGTTGGGCGTGAGCGTGAATTTGACGGTGGTGGTACTTCCGGCCGACCCGCTCGACGCGCTCGGGGTGATCCACCTGCTGTCGGCCGCCACGGCGAGTGTCCAGTCCGTGCTGGCCACGATGGTTACCGAAGCCTCGTCGGTGCCGAAATCGACGGTTTTGCCCGTTGCCGACAGGCTCAGCCCTTTTGCCGGATTGGTCCCGGATGGTTCCTTGCAAGCAAACATCAGCAGTGCCACCGCGGCCACTGCCGCCGAAGAAACCGAACAACCTCTCAAAAGCGTGCTCCTTCCCATAATTATCTTCTATTCGTTACCTGTTTTCATTGTCATATTGGCAGGGAAGCAGTATTCGCGCGGAAATCCCGGACTGCTCCCCCTCGCCGCCGCCATCACCTCGCCCGGAGGGATCGGCATCTGTCCCTTTATCATGTCGTGTGCGACTTTCAACAGCGGATCCTGCGTCGCACCCAGTTCCGGTTTCCAGCCCCACGTTGCCGACCATCTGATATTATCCCTGCCCTCCATTTCGCTGGCGTTGCTGTTGGGGGTGAGACCGTACATGTGGTCGCCCTCCTGGCGGGCATTGTAGGCCCTGAAGGCGAGCATCCACGCCGAGTACTCCCAATCCTCGTCTGCCCTGTATGTCTGTTTCACCATGCCGGCCGCCATACCGGCGGTAGTTTCGCCCACCATCACGAGCTTCACCACACTCTGGTCGAGCCCTCTCAGTGCGTTTATCAGCAGCTCTGCGGCTCCGGTGGTATGGCGCGTGGCAAGCACGAACAGCGTGTCAACCCCGATCCCGTACTCATGCGGAGCGAACGAGGCCGTCCGGTTGTACGCCGCCGCATCGGGACTGCCCGCGTCGAATTCGTACCTCGCAAAGGTCGTACCCGCGACCCCCTCGACATTCCCGACGAGCAGGTTCCCCATAAGTTCGGCCATTTCCACCGTCCCGCTCTTGTTGTATCTCACGTCGAGTATGAACGTGTCGAGCTCCTGTCCTGCGAAATTCCTGAACGCGGCGAGCAGCTCCTCCCTCGACCGTTCGTCGAAACTGTTGTACATCATGTATCCCACGCGAGCGGTTCCTCCACCGACACCCTCATTCCGGGCGACTGTAAATGTCTGCGTTGCCAGGATCGGGCTCGACGGATGTCTTTCGGGAGTGAGCGTCACGGTCTTTCCCTCATCTCTGAGCGATCCTCCGCCCACGGCGCTGAACGTGAGCATGCTGAGAGTGGGCCTTTCGCCCTCCACCGGATTCACCAGCGAGTCGACGAGCCTGTTGTAGTCGTACTTGAATCCGGGTGCGATGCTGGCCTTCGCGGCATCCAACCTCACATCGTTCACCTCGTAGAACCAGTCTCCGCGCTGCAATCCCTGGGCGGCTGCGGGCGACCGGGGCTCGACGTAGAGTATCCGTCCGACCATCCCCATTGGCGGGAACTCCGTGAACTCGAACTCCATTCCGTAGTTGAGCGGCGGGGTGGGGGTGACTGCCGCGGCGGTTCCTGCGGGATTTTTCTCTATGTATGAGTGGATATACGTTTCGTTGTCGCGCGCCCAGGTTCGCTTTTCGTACTCGTTGTTTTTCAGCTCCTTCGACAGATAGTTGAAGTAGAAGTCGTCGTAACTCTGATTGTAGTCGGCCGGAGCGGTTCCCGGCTCGCCGTTGTAGTACCACCCGGCCAGACGGCTGTGAATCTCCTCGTTGATGTAGTAGTCGGCATTTTGGTTGGGCAGCACGATACCTGTGGCGAGTTGGCGCACCAGCACTTCGCAGATCGCCCCTCCCGACGAAAAGATCAGCGTGGTCTCTCTCGGTGCGGCGCTCTCGTCGTCCTCGGTTTCGTAGGCGGCGAACGTGACCTTCACCTGCGTCACACCCCGATCGCCCGAGGCCGGATCCACCGTGCACCACTCCTGGGCGCCGGTCATCGTCCATCCCGCGTCGCGCGCCGTCACCCCTATCGAGACGGCCTGCGCATCCAGATCGACTATGATCGTGTCGACCGACAATCGCAACGGTTCGTCGGGCGAGTTGTCGTACATATCGTCGCCGCACGAAACCGCCGCCACGACCGCAAAAGCAACCGTCACCGCCGCGAAAAAATTATGGAAAAAGTTCCTCACAATTTACAAAGGTATAAAAAAATCGTGAGTTACCCACAGCTCTTGCACCATTTTGCAATGCCGCACTCCCCGCAACGAGGCTTTCGTGCGATGCAGACATACCTGCCGTGCAGAATGAGCCAATGATGCGCGCGCGGAATAATGGCGGCGGGAATATGCCGCGTGAGAGTGAGTTCGACGGCGAGCGGAGTTTTGTCTTTTTGCGGCGCGAGTCCTGTGCGGTGCGCGACGCGAAAAACGTGTGTGTCGACCGCCATCACGGGCCTGTCGAACAGCACGGCGCACACCACATTTGCCGTTTTCCGCCCCACGCCCGGCAGTTTCACGAGCATGTCGCGGTCGTCGGGTGTCACCCCGCCGTGATCTTCGACCAACCGCCGCGCCAGGGCCGCCAGATTGCGCGCCTTGTTGTTCGGATACGAAATACTCCGGATGTACGGATATATATCCTCCGCGTCGACCTCGGCCATAGCCTGCGGTGTGGGAAACCGTTCGAAAAGCGCCGGTGTTGTGATGTTGACCCGTTTGTCGGTACACTGTGCAGACAGCACCACCGCGACCAGCAACTGCCACGGATCGTTGAACCGCAGCTCGCTCTCGGCCACCGGCACATTCTCCGCGAACCACCCCAGAATCCCTTCGTATCGCTGTTTCAGCGTCATAAGATTTCGAGTTTCGCGAATTTGCTGAGCAGTGTTTTCCGTCCGTGGGCGGGTGAGTCGAAGGTGACCGTGATCTTGAGGTCGGCGGCGCTGGCGGCACCGGCCATTATCTCGACCTGTTCGACGGTTCCTCGCCCGAACTTCGCATGCGCCACCCGTGTTCCGGGGGCGAAATCCGAGTTGGCAGGGGTCCGGGTCTCGCCGTCGGCGGGCCTCGATGGGGCGGCGGATACCTTCCGGAACCGTGCGTCGGGCACAACCGGTACGACATTCCGCGCAGCATAACTCGCCGTGGGCGTTCCGACCTTGCGTGGCTCCCAAGTCGGTTTGTCCGCCCGTCCGAATCCGCCGCCCCCGCCGCCCCTGTGCATCGCATCATCCATAACCGATCCGTCGAGAAACCGCCTGTCAATCTCGCGGACGAACCTGCTGGGCCGGCGAAAAGCCATGCTGCCGTGGATGAACCGCGACCCGGCCATCGACACGAACGACCGCTCCTTCGCCCTGGTGAGTGCGACGTAGAACAGCCGCCTCTCCTCCTCGATCTCGGTCGAGTCGCCGTCCCTCACGAGCGGAAAAAGCTCCTCCTCCAGACCCACTATGAACACGTGGCGGAACTCCAGCCCCTTTGCCGAGTGGACTGTCATCAGCGTCACTCGGTCGCGGTTTTCGGTGTCGTCGTCCGAATCCATGTCCGTCATCAGCGCGACGTTCCCGAGCCAATCTTCGAGCGTGAGCGCCGCCGCCTGTCCGCCAGCAGCCCCGCCGTCGGTTGTCTCGCCGTCTTCTTCTATGGCGACATCCGGTTCGGCAGCCATTGAATTTAAAAGCTCCTCGATATTTTCGAGCGCCGAGGCCCCTTCCGCCGACCCTTCCGCTCGATATATTCCTATGATGCCCGTGCGGACAGCCACCTCGCGTCCGAACTCATAGAGCGACATCTCGGCCCGTCGCAGCGACAGTCCCTGCACCAACTCCGTGAAGGCCCCGATCTTCCGGTCTTCACTCTCGACGGCGGCCTCCCATAAAGATATATCTTTTTCGCGCGCCGCGGCAGCCACCCGTCCGAGCGTCACCTCGCCGATTCCGCGCGCCGGATAGTTCACCACGCGTTTGAAAGCCTCGTCGTCGCGCGGGTTGACTACGAGCCGCAGATATCCCAGCAGGTCTTTTATCTCCTTGCGGTCGAAGAACGAGTGGCCACGGTATATCTTGTATGGTATGTCGCGCCGCCGCAGCGCCTCCTCGATCCCCCTCGACAGCGCATTCACTCGATACAGCACCGCGATCTCACTCCACGGCACAGGCTCACTTCGAGACGATCCGGCTTGCGAGGATGCCCCTGCTAAACCGCCGTGGGCGTTCCCACCTCGTCCCAAAGTACGAATCTCGCCCGCCACCATCTCGGCCTCCTCGCGATCTGTGTACGCGCGCAGCAACTTTATATTTTCGCCCCGCTCGCCCGCCGAGAAACACTCTTTTTTGAGTTCGCCGCTGCCTTCGTTCCGAGCGATCACACCGTTTGCGGCGCCCACTATCACCTGCGTCGAGCGGTAGTTCTGTTCGAGCTTGTAGATGCGCGCCGACGGGAAATCGCGCTTGAAACCGAGAATGTTCTCGATCCGTGCGCCGCGAAAAGAGTAGATGCTCTGCGAGTCGTCGCCCACCACGCAGATGTTCCCGTGGCCCATCGCCAGCGCCTTCACTATCAGATACTGCACATGGTTGGTGTCCTGATACTCGTCCACCAGGATGTAGCGGAACCGCTCGCGCCACTTTTCCAGCACGTCGGGGTGCCCCTTGAAGAGCACCACCATGTTCAGGAGCAGATCGTCGAAATCCATAGCTCCGTTGGCCTTGCACTGCGCCGTGTATCGCTTGTAAATTTCGAGGAACTGCCCCGTGCCCCGTTTGCGGTCTTCGGCGGCGAACTCGGCGTCTTCGGCATACACCGCGGGAGTTATCAGGTCGTTCTTGAGGCGCGAGATCTTCGAGAACACGTTTTTCGGTTTGTATTTCTCATTGTCACCCAGCATCATCTCGCGACAGATCGACCGCACGAGACTCACGCTGTCGGTCGTGTCGTAGATCGTGAAAGCGGGCGGATAACCTATGCGCCCTGCCTCGGCGCGCAGGATCCGCAGGAACACCGAGTGGAAAGTCCCCATCTGTATCCACCGGCTGCGCTCCCCGATCATGCTTTCTATACGCTGACGCATTTCGGCGGCGGCCTTGTTTGTAAAAGTGAGTGCGAGTATATTGTGCGGCGCCACCCCGCTTGCGATCATATAAGCTATCCGCGATGTAAGCACGCGGGTCTTGCCCGATCCGGCCCCCGCCACGATGAGCGACGGCCCCTCGAAATTCACGACCGCCTCCCTCTGCGCGGGGTTCAACTGTTCGACTATATTTTCCATACCGGCGCAAAGATACGGCGGAGTTGTGAGTTATGAGTTATGAGTTATGAGTTTTTGTCAACAGAATTCCCTAAATTTGTCTCTTCAAATGTATTGCATTATGGAAATTCTGAATCAACTCTCATCCCGCAAAGGCGACCGGACGGAGGATTCCAACCGCATAGTCGCCGAACGTTGCATGGCCGATCCGCCTCTGTTGGCCGACATAGCCGTCGGCATGGAGGATGCGGACAAAAAACTGCGTGCCGACTGCGCCGAAGTATTCACGATGGTGGCGGAAAAGAGACCCGAACTCATCGTTCCCCACGCCGGAGCCATCCTTCCGCTGCTCTCCGACAAAGAGACGAAAACGCGCTGGGAGGCGGCCCACACCCTGTCGTACATCGCCGGACTGGCACCCGACGTCGTTTCCGAAGCCCTGCCCGCACTTTGCGCGCTGATCGACGGCGACAAAAGTACGATAGTGCGCGACTACGCCCTCGACACGGTGGCGGGCTACGCCGGGGCGAACTCCGAAACCTCCCGCGAAGCGTTCGAAATATTGAAGTCGGCGCTGGCCGCCTGGGGCGAAAAGCACGCCAGGCAGATTCTCCGTGGATTCAACAACATCCTCGACAAACTCCCCGACCTCGGGCCGGAGATAAATTCACTTGTGAGGCCCTGTCTGTCGGCCCAAAAGAAGATCGTTGCGTCCGAAGCGGCGAAGATCGTAAAGCGAACCGGAAAATAGACATGGAGATAAGGCGAGCCGAAACGGAGGATCTGCTCCGGTGTCCGGGCCATTCCCTCCGTCCGGGCCACACCCGTCGCGGTGTGATCACACCGACCGGCGCCACCCCGCGCGAAGCTTTTTCAAAAAAAATATACTAACTTTGCATTTCTCCCGTTGAAAACAAAAAAACGACCATACTGAATATGACCGCACAAGTAAACATCAAGGAACTGAACGAACGCATCGAGCGCGAAAGCCTCTTTGTGGATACCCTGTCGATGGAGATGGGCAAGGTGATCGTGGGCCAGAGGCATCTGGTGGATTCGCTGCTGATCGGCCTGCTGTCGAACGGCCACATCCTGCTTGAGGGTGTTCCGGGCCTTGCGAAAACGCTCGCCATCACCACGCTGGCCGAGGCCGTCGACGCAAAGTTCGCACGCATACAGTTCACACCCGACCTGCTGCCCGCCGACCTGACCGGCACGCTGATCTATTCGCAGAAGAAAGAGGAATTCGCCGTTCGCAAGGGCCCGATCTTCGCCAACTTCGTGCTGGCCGACGAGATCAACCGCTCGCCCGCCAAGGTACAGAGCGCGCTGCTCGAAGCGATGCAGGAGCGCCAGGTGACCATCGGCGATGAGACCTATCCGCTGCCCGCGCCGTTCCTGGTGATGGCCACCCAGAACCCGCTCGAACAGGAGGGAACATATCCGCTGCCCGAGGCGCAGGTCGACCGTTTTCTGCTCAAAGTCAAGATCTCCTATCCCAAAAAACAAGAGGAGCGCGACATCGTGCGCATGAACCTCGCCGGCGGAGGTTTGCCCCATCCCAACAAGATCGTCACCCCGGCCGACATAGTGAAGGCGCGCGAGGTGGTGAGCGAGGTGTACATGGACGAGAAGATCGAGAAGTATATCATCGACATAGTTTTCGCAACGCGCGAACCCTCCGAGTACGGATTGCCTTCGATGGCGAACCTTATCAGCTACGGCGGCTCTCCGCGTGCGAGCATATCGTTGGCGAGGGCGGCAAAAAGCTACGCGTTCATCAAGCGCCGCGGCTACGTCATCCCCGAGGATGTGCGGGCCGTGTGCCACGACGTGCTGCGCCACCGCATCGGTCTCACCTACGAAGCCGAGGCCGAAAGCGTCACCTCCGAAGAGATCATCAGCGAGATACTTAACAATGTTATAGTTCCCTAAAATTGTGAGTTATGAATTATGAGTTATGAGTTAAGCTACGCAGAATTTTTTGTGTGTAGCAATTGCGCGTTAGCCAACTCATAACTCATAATTCATAACTTATAACTATCTTTGTTTTGGAGAGCGAAAAAGACATACTAAAGAAAGTCCGGCGCATAGAGATCAAGAGCCGCGGCCTGTCGCGCGAGATTTTCGCGGGTCAGTACCACAGTGCTTTCCGCGGCCGGGGCATGTCGTTCAGCGAGGTGAGGGAGTACCGCATCGGCGACGACGTGAGGGACATCGACTGGAACGTCACCGCCCGCTCGTCCAAACCTCACATCAAGATCTACGAGGAGGAGAGGGAGCTGACCGTGATGCTACTCGTGGACGTGAGCGGCTCGTCGTCGTTCGGCACCACCGCGCAGACAAAAAAGGGCCTTCAGGCCGAGATCGCTGCGGTGCTTGCGTTTTCCGCGAGCCAGACGGGCGACAAGGTGGGCTGCATGCTCTTTTCCGACCGCGTGGAGAAATTCATTCCGCCGAAAAAAGGGCGCGCACACATTCTTGCCATCATCCGCCAGCTGTTGGAGTACGAACCCGAGGGGCGGGGCACTTCGTTGGCCGAGCCTTTGCGCCACTTGTCCAATGTGTTGCCAAAGCGTTCGACGGCCTTCGTGTTGTCCGACTTTTTGTTTCCCGCCGACGACGAGGGGCCTCTGCGCGACGCGCTGAAGATCGCCACGGGCAAGCACGACGTCGTTGCGGTGAGAGTGGACGACCGGCGCGAGGGCGAGATGCCCGACGTTGGGATCGCCGAGTTCCAGGATTTCGAGTCGGGCCGCAAGGTGTGGATCGACACCTCGTCGCGCACCGTGCGCCGCAGTTACGCCGCCGCCCACACCGCCCGCGTCGAAGCCGTCGCCGCACTGTTGAAACACTACAAGGTCGACACCGCCGCGTGCCACACGGGCGAGGACTATGTCACCGAACTTGTGAAACTGTTCAGGAAGAGATGAAAAGAGTTGAAAGTGGAGAGTTGAAAGTTGAAAGTTATGCTACGCGCAATAGTTCGTGGCGTGTACCTCTTCTGTGTGTTGCGTTAGCCTCACTTTCAACTTTCAACTTTCAACTTTCAACTGCCCAAACGCCGACGGTGACGGCAAGCTTCGACCGCGACAGCGTGATGATCGGCGACCAGTTCACTTTGGAGGTGCGGGTAGACAAGGACATGATGCAGTGGGTCGATTTCCCCGCCCTGGCCGGTAGCGCGCAGCCCGACGGTCTGGAGATCATGAGCGAATTTCCGACAGACACACTCGCCGCCCAGGGTCGCCGGCAGACCATAGTCAAACGTTACCTGGTGACGATCTGGGACGCCGGTAATTACAACCTCGGACTGTTTCCGGCACTCTACGCCGACAAAAATATGGTCGACACGCTGTGGACATCCGACAGCCTGCGCATCCGCGTGGTCACGTTCGACATAGACCTCGAAAAGGACAAACCCTACGACATAAAGCCGCCGCTGAAAGTGCCGTTGCGCTTTGGCGAAATAAGCGGTTGGTTGGCGTTGGGGCTGCTCGCGCTGGCGGTGATCGGTGTGGCTGTGTGGCTGCTCGTCAAATACCGCCGCCACATCCCGCTGTTGGGAGGTTCGCGTCCGCAGTTGCCGCCCCATGTCGAGGCTATCCGCCGTCTGGAAGCCCTGCGCTACCAAAAGTTGCCGCAGAACGGCAAGCATAAACAGTATTACAGCGGCATCACCGACATTCTGCGCACATACTTCGAACGCCGCTGGGGCATCGGAGCGATGGAGATGACCTCGGGCGAGATTCTCGCCGCGTTGGATGTGCCGCGTCGTGCGGGCGAGGTGGACGACAAACGCCACGACGATCTGGCGGAGCTGTTGCGCACGGCCGACCTGGTGAAGTTCGCCAAGCTGGTGCCCGACGAGGCCCAGGACGATAAGGTCTATTACGATGCATACTACTTTGTCGAGGAGACAAAATCGGTGGTCGAAGGGCGCGCCGAGGAGAGCGAGAAGGAAATTTAATATAGTTGTTAATTGTTAGTGAAGCTACGCGTTACATATTTTGGGGTTGTGATGGGGTTTGTGCTTGCGGCGGGGGTGACCGATGCGACGGCGCAAAAATATCCCGAGCGTCGCGCCACGCGTCAGGGTACCCGTCTCTACGACCGCGGCGATTACACCGGCGCCGAGGCCGAATACCGTCGCGCGCTGGAGCTTAATCCCGGGTTGAGGGAGGCGACGTTCAATCTCGCGGGCGCGCTGTGGCGTCAGGCTGCGGATCAGGCCTCGGAACAGTCGGATCATGCGACCGGGCCGGAGGATGGGCAGGCGCAGGGACAGGCGCAGACGCAGGCGCAGAAGTTGGCCCAAGCCGCCGCCGATCTCTGGACTGGTGTCGCGGCCGATTCGCTGGCTCCGGCACCGGTGGTTTCAGCGGCGAGCTACAATGTTGGTAACGTGGCGCTTGCGGGTCAGGATCTCGACGCCGCCATCGAGGCTTACAAGGCTTCGCTGCGCATTGCACCCGACGACATGGAGGCGAAATTCAACCTCGCCTACGCCCAGAAACTCAAGCAGCAACAGGAGCAGCAGGATCAGAACCAGGATCAGAGCCAGGATCAGAATCAAGACCAGAATCAGGATCAAAACCAAGATCAGAACCATGGCCAAAACGAGGATCAGAATCAGGATAACCAGAACGACGAAAATAACGGGAACAACGAAAATAATGAAAACCCGCCGCCCCAGCCCTCAGACGAAAACGGTGGCGAAAACGAAGCGAAAATAGATCCGCGAACCGTCGAACAGATGCTCGACGCAATGCAGGCCGCCGAGGACGAAACCCGCGAAAAAGTCGAGGCGAAAGAGGTGCAGACCGGCGCCCGCAGCGGCAAAAATTGGTAGGCCGAACCCCGGAACGCCGGAACGCCGGAACCCCGGAACCCCGCCGGCGATTATGGCAGCAGCGTTCCGAAGAACAGAATATGGTGAAGTGAGTGTAACATAGAATGATAACGTTTGCAAATCCGAATACACTGTGGTTGTTGGCGCTGTTGGTGCCGATGGCGGCGTGGTACGTGTGGCGCGAGCTGAAGGGTGGCGCGGCTGTGCGCATCTCGACCGTCGACAGCTTCGCACGGGTTGCGGGCCGCCGGACGCTGAGGTGGTGGCTGCGCCATGTGCCGTTTGTGATGACATGCGGGGCCACGGCGCTTATAATCATCGCGTTGGCACGTCCGCAAACATCCGAAAGCGGCTCTTCGTCCACCACGCGAGGCATCGACATAGTGCTGGCGTTGGACATCTCGGGCAGCATGTTGGCGCGCGACTTCACGCCCGACCGAATTGCCGCCGCCAAGGATGTGGCCGCGAGCTTCATCAACGACCGCCCGTCGGATCGCATCGGGTTGGTGGTCTTCGGCGGCGAAAGTTTCACGCAAAGTCCGCTCACCACCGACAAGGCGACGCTGCTCAACCTGTTGTCGCAGGTGACGATCGGCGTGGTGGACGACACCCGCACGGCCATCGGCAACGGCCTGGCAACTTCGGTCAACCGTCTGCGCGAGAGCGACGCCGTGAGCAAGGTGATAATCCTGCTCACCGACGGGGTGAACAACGCGGGCCAGATCGCACCGGTGACCGCCGCCGAGATCGCCAGGTCGTTGGGCATCAAAGTCTACACGGTTGGAGTGGGCACCCGCGGCGAGGCACCCTATCCGGCGCGTGACGCGTGGGGCAACACCGTGATCGTGTCGATGCCCGTAGAGATCGACGAGGGGATCCTCACCGACATAGCCGCCACGACGGGCGGGCAATATTTCCGCGCCACCGACCGCCGCTCGCTTCAGGCCATCTACGACCAGATCAACACGCTCGAAACAAGCACCATAGAGACCAACGAGTTCACGCGCCACAACGAGCTCTACGGCCGGTTCGTGCTGTGGGCGCTGATATTGCTGGCGGCGGAGTTTTTGCTCCGAGCGCTCTACTTAAGACAAATACCGTAAAGACAGATGTTCCGTTTCGCACATCCCGAGAATTTTTGGCTGCTGGCGCTCATTCCGCTTCTCGTGGCGGTCTACGCATGGTCGGCATGGCGGCGGCACAGGCGGCTTGAGCGTTTCGGCGACCCGGCGAGGGTGGCGGCGCTGATACCCGACGCTTCGCCCGCGCGCCACTTCACGAAGTTCGTATTTCTGTTGGCGGCGGTGGTGTTCGTGGTTGTCGCGCTGGCCAGACCGCAACTCGGCAGCAAACTCAAGGAGGTGAAGATGACCGGCATAGAGATGATGCTGGCGGTCGACGTCTCCAACTCGATGCTGGCCGAGGATTTCGAACCCAATCGCCTGGAGCGCACCAAACATGCCATCGGACGACTGATGGAGGGGCTGCGGCAGGATCGCGTGGGTCTGGTGGTCTTCGCGGGCGATGCGTATGTGCAGCTGCCGATCACCTCGGACTATGTCACCGCGATGAGTTTCGTGCGTCAGATCAACCCCTCGATGGTGTCGCGCCAGGGAACGGCGATCGGGGCGGCGATCGACCTGGCCGTGAGCGGTTTTTCGAGCGAGAGCGAGGGCAGCCGCGTCGTCATCCTGATCACCGACGGCGAGAACCACGAGGACGACGCGATGGCCGCCGCCGAAAGGGCCGCCGCGCAGGGCATCAAGATCTACACCATCGGCATCGGCACTCCGGAAGGGGCACCGATACGCATCGGCGACGACTTCATACGCGACGAGGCGGGCGACATGGTGGTCTCGAAACTCGACGAAGGGACGCTTCAGCGCATCGCCCTTACGACCGGCGGCGCATACATCCGTTCGTCGAACCAGAGCGTGGGCCTTGCCGAGATCATCACCAAGATCGGCCAGGAGGAGGAGCGCGAGTTCACCGCCACGATGTTCGAGGAGTACGACGAGCAGTTCGGCGGGTTCCTCGTGGCGGCGCTGGTGTGCGTGATCGCGGGTTGGGCAATTCTCGGACGCAAGAACCGGCTCCTTGCCAGGCTGAATATCTTTAATTAGTTATGAATTATGAGTTATGAGTTGGCTAACGCGTAATTGATATGCACAAGAAAAGTTCTGCGTAGCTTAACTCATAATTCATAACTCATAATTCATAACTTTTTTCTGCCATTCCCAGGCGGAACGCAACGTTTCGTCGAGCGGCCAGTCGGAGTGCCAGCCCAGTTCCGTTGCGGCGAGGGTTGTGTCGGCCCACACGGCTTCGACATCTCCGGCGCGGCGGCCCACCACACGGCAGGGAACCCGCACGTCCGTCGCCTTTTCGAATCCGCGCACAAGCTCCATCACAGAGACAGGCCGTCCGGTGCCGATGTTGAACACCTCGTAGGGCGACTTCTGCAAGCCTCCGAGCATCCGCCCGACCGCCACGACATGGGCGCGCGCAAGATCCACAACGTCGATATAGTCTCTCAGGGCCGTGCCGTCGGGCGTGTCGTAGTCGTCGCCGAAGATCGACAGCTCGGGGCGGATGCCCGCCGCGGTCTGGGTGATGAAGGGCACCAGATTGTTGGGCACACCGCTCGGAAGTTCGCCGATCAGGGCCGACGGATGGGCGCCGATGGGGTTGAAATACCGCAGCGCGATGCCGCGCGGTTTCCAACCGCTTTTCGCGTAGCCCAAATCGCCGTGGGCGTTCCCACCGGCCACCGAGTCGCGCAGAATATCCTCGCAGATCTGTTTGGTGGCGCCATAGGGCGAGGTGGCGGGTTTTCGCGGCGTAGACTCCGTGGCGGGCAGCACGTCCGGCTGGCCGTAGACCGTGGCCGACGACGAAAAGACCACATTGGCAACCCCCGCCGTGCGCATGGTCTCCAACAACGTGACGAACGATCCGACGTTGTTGCGGTAATATTTCAAAGGTTCGGCCACAGACTCGCCCACCGCCTTGAAAGCTGCGAAGTGGATCACCGCGTCGATCGTGTGGCGCGCGAACACTCCGCCCAAGGCCTGCGCATCGTTACAGTCCACCCGCTCGAAAGGCACCTCGGCGCCCGTGATGCGGCGAACCCCCTCGACGGCCTCGATGCGCGAGTTGGACAGGTCGTCGATGATCACAACGTCGTAGCCCGCCCCGACAAGTTCGACAGCCGTGTGCGATCCGATGTATCCCGCACCTCCGGTAACAAGAACACTCTTTTTCATCACTTGTATGTTATCCACTTGGCGAGTTCGCCGAAAGTGGGTTTTTTGCCGTACATGAAGATCCCCACGCGATAGATCTTGCCCGCGAGCCACACCATCAGCATGAACGTGGCCACCAGCAGCGCGATCGACAGCGCCAGCTCCCACGCCGGAACACCGTAAGGCACGCGCGCAACCATGACCATCGGCGAGGTGAAAGGTATTATGCTAAGCCAGAACGCCATCGCCCCGCCCGGGTCGCGCATGGCACTGATCATGCCGATCAGACCCAGAACGATGGGAAGCGTCACCGGCATCTGGAATTGCTGCGAGTCCTGAATGTTATCCACCGCGCTGCCCACCGCCGCGAACATCGCCGCGTACAGCAGATAGCCGCCCACGAAGTAGACAAGGAACACCACGAACATACGGCCCAGGTAGCTGAAATCCATCAGGTTGGCCAGCGCGGCCACTGCATCCGGGTCGACCGTCGAACCGAGCGCCGCCGCCATGTCGGGATCGACTCCGCCCACCGTCGACATGCCCTGTGCCGCCGCCATGATATCCGCCGGAACCATCTGCTGCATGACCAGCGTGCCCAGCACCGCGATCACCGCGACCCAGATCGCGAACTGCGTCACCGCCACGCACGCTATGCCGATGATCTTGCCCATCATCAACTCGAACGGCCGCACGCTCGACACCACCACCTCCAGCACTTTCGAGTTCTTCTCCTCGATCACCCCCTGCATTACCTGCACGCCGTACAGCAGCACGAACATGTACATCACGAAGCCGAAAATGTAGGCCAGCGCCATCGACAGTGCGCTCGAAGATTCCTTCTCCGTGCCGCTCTCCTCGTCGAACTTGTAGGCCCGCAACTGTACGCGGGTGCGCACGTCGGCAAGTATGCGGTCGAGGTTCTCGATGTCGTAGCTCTTGAGTTTCTCGGCCTCGATGATATTGGAAATGGCGCCTGCGATGGCGCTCTCGGTCTCGATCGTGGACGACGAGTAGGTGTAGAGCTGAACGTTCGACGGATCGGTCATCACGTCGGCACCCACCACCAACACTCCCCACACGCCGTCGTGCCGGGCATTGATCTCTTCGAGCGAGCGCGTGGCGGTGCGATACTCTATAGCCCCGTCGTTTTCGAGCCTGCCCGCGATCAGACCGCTGGCGTCGATCACCTCTATGGTTTTCGTCTCGCTCGACGAGCGGCTCATCATCCACCCCATGCCGCCGATCAGCGCCACCATCAACAGCGGCGTGAGCAGCGTGGTGACCAGGAAACTGCGTTTGCGAACCCTTTCGTTGAATTCGCGCCGGATTACAAGACTTATCTTACTCATGACTGCGATCCTCCCACGGCTTTAATGAATATATCGTTCATCGAGAGGCTTTCGCGGATCACCACCCGTTCCTGCACGCTGCCGAACCGCGCCTTCACATCTTCTAGCGTGCCTTCGACCACGGCGCGGCCCTTGTCGATCAGCGTGATGTGGGTGCACACCTCCTCGACCGAGGCCATGTTGTGAGTCGAAAATATGATCGTCGCGCCGCCGTCCCTCAGACGCAACATCTCGTCTTTGAGTATCTGGGCGTTCAGCGGGTCGAATCCACTGAAAGGCTCGTCGAAGATCAGCAGCTCGGGCTCGTGCAGCACGGTGGTTACGAATTGCACCTTTTGCGCCATGCCTTTGGATAGCTCCTCTACTTTTTTGTTCCACCAACCCTCGATGCTGAGCCTCGTGAACCAGTCGCGTGCGCGGCGTGCGGCGTCGTGTTTGCTCAGCCCTTTGAGGCCCGCGAAGTAGAGCACCTGTTCGCCCACCTTCATCTTTTTGTACAGTCCGCGCTCCTCGGGCAGGTAGCCGATGCGCGCAACGTCGCCGGCGGCCAAGGGGCGGCCGTCGAAGAAGACCCGTCCGCTGTCGGGCGCGGTGATGCGGTTGATGATGCGGATCAGAGTCGTTTTGCCCGCGCCGTTGGGCCCCAACAGTCCGTAGACCGACCCGCGCGGAATGGACACCGACACCTCGTCCAGCGCCCGGAAGCTTCCGAACTGCTTTACGACCGCCTCGGTTCTTATGATTTCGTTCATTTTTCGGGTGATATTTGTCTGCAAATATAGTCACCGATTTCGGAAGTGGAGCAGGGACGGTCGCCTTTTTTTGCAAGGTCTTCGGTCACTGCGCCTGCTTCGAGCGCATTTTCCACCGCGGTGCGCACCGCGGCCCCTTCGTCCGAGAGGCCCAGATGTTCGAGCATCATCGCCGCCGACAGGATCGTTGCCATCGGGTTGGCGATGTTTTTGCCGGCAGCCTGCGGGTACGAACCGTGGATGGGTTCGAAAAGTGCGTGGCGCGCGCCCAGGCTCGCCGACGGGAGCATGCCCAACGAGCCCGAGATCACGCTCGCCTCGTCGGTGAGTATGTCGCCGAACATGTTCTCGGTCACAACCACGTCGAAAGCCGTCGGGCGCGTCACGAGTTGCATCGCGGCGTTGTCGACGAACATGTACTCGGTCGCGACGCCGGGAAATTCGGGCTCGATCGCTCGCGCCGTTTCGCGCCACAGCCGCGAGGTTTCCAGCACGTTGGCCTTGTCGACCACGGTCAGTTTTTTGCGCGGTCTGCGGGCCGCCAGCTCGAAGGCCATGCGGACTATGCGTTCGACCTCTGGGCGGGTGTAGGTGCAGGTATCGTATGCGTATTCTTCGCCTGTCGCGGTGTCGGTGCCACGGCCGCGCTCGCCGAAATATATGCCGCCCGTGAGTTCGCGCACAACCAGAAAATCGGCCCCCTCGACAACTTCGCGCCGCAGCGGAGAACGGTCGACGAGAGCCTTGTGCAGCCGCACCGGACGCAGATTGGCGAACAAGCCCAGCGCCCGGCGCATACGGAGCAAACCCTGTTCGGGGCGCACTTTGGCCGCCGGGTCGTTGTCGAACCTCGGGTCGCCGATCGCGCCGAAAAGTATTGCGTCGGCCTCGCGGCAGATCCGGTCGGTCGCCTCGGGGTAGGGGTCGCCGCACTCGTCGATCGCCGCCGCACCGACCGCCGCACGCGTGTAAACGAACTTGTGGCCGAACCGCACCGACACCGTGTCGAGAACCCTCACCGCCTCGGCCACGATCTCGGGCCCGATGCCGTCGCCCTGCAGTAATGCTATATTGTACTCCATGAAAAACAGTTATGAGTTATTATTTAGTTATGAGTTATGAATTATGAGTTAAGCTACGCAGAATACTAAAAAAATTCGCGTTAGCAGTTGCGCGTTAGCCAACTCATAACTCATAATTCATAACTCTCTCGAAATCGGCGATTTCGGGGGCGAGGCTGACGAGGTAGTCCACGTCGTCGAGGCCGCCCAGCAGGCATTTTTTCTTGTATGCGTCGATGGCGAACCGCTCCACCGCGCGCGTCGAGGGGATGGTGATGGTTTGCGCTTCGAGGTCGACGTCGAATTTGGCGTTGTTGTTGTCGGCGATCTCGGCCAGCATCGCCGCCACGAAACCCTCGCTCACCTCCAGCGGCAACAGTCCGTTGTTGAGCGCGTTGCCGCGGAAAATGTCGGCGAACGAACTCGACACCACAACCCGGAAACCGTAGTCGAACAGCGCCCACGCCGCATGCTCGCGCGACGATCCGCATCCGAAATTGCGACCCGCAACGAGGATCTCGCCGCCGTAACGACAGTTGTTGTTCAGCGGGAAGTCGGCCACCGGGCGGCCCTCGTCGTCGTATCGCCAGTCGCGGAACAGGTTGTCGCCGAAGCCTTTACGCTCGGTCGCCTTGAGGAAACGCGCCGGTATGATCTGGTCGGTGTCGATGTTGTCGACCGGCAGCGGGACTGCTCGCGAGGTCAGTTTTTCAAACTTTGGTATAGACATAATTTCACTTTATTACGTTCTTGCGCTCGTTTACACTCCTGCTACATCCGCTGTCGGCGTTCCGATTTTGCGCGGGTCTTCGATCGTTCCGGTGATGGCGGCGGCGGCGGCGACTGCGATCCCGCTCAACAGCGTGCGCGCACCCGGGCCCTGACGACCCTCGAAGTTGCGGTTCGAAGTGGACACACAATAGGCGCCCGAGGGGATCTTGTCGGCATTCATCGCAAGACAGGCCGAACAGCCGGGCTGCCTCAATTCAAATCCGGCGGCGTTGAGCGTGCGTTCGAGACCCTCTTCGCGTGCCTGGCGCTCCACCTCTTTCGAGCCCGGGACGATCCAGGCGGTGATGTTTTTCGCTTTTTGGCGACCGGCGACCAGGTGTGTGAAAAGCCTCAGATCTTCGATGCGGCCGTTGGTGCAACTGCCCACGAAAACGTAGTCGACCGGTTTGCCGATCAGCTTCTCGCCCGAGCGGAAACCCATGTATGCGAGCGATTTGCGATCGGCGCTGGCGGGTATTCGCCCGTTCACGGCCATGCCCTCGCCCGGGTTTGTGCCCCAGGTGATCATCGGAGCGATGCGCGAGGCGTCGAAAGTGTACTCCTTGTCGAAGGTGGCGTCGGGGTCACTCGCCAACTTCCGCCACCGTGCCACCGCGGCATCCCATTCTGCGCCTTTCGGGGCTTCGGGCCGCCCGCGCAGATAGTCGAAAGTCACCTCGTCCGGCGCAACGATCCCTCCGCGCGCGCCGCACTCGATCGCCATGTTGCAGACCGTCATGCGCCCCTCCATCGACAGCGCGCGCACGGCCTCGCCCGCGAATTCGATGAAATATCCGGTGCCACCCGAGGTCGAAATGCGCGATATCAGCCACAGGATCAGGTCTTTCGCCTCGACACCCTCGCCCAACCGTCCATTCACCGTGATACGCATCGTGCGCGGCTTCGACTGGATGATGCATTGGCTCGCCAGCGCCATCTCGACCTCCGAGGTGCCCACGCCGAACGCCACCGCGCCCATCGCACCGTGGGTCGAGGTGTGGCTGTCGCCGCAGATGATCGTCATGCCGGGCTGGGTGAAACCCTGCTCGGGGCCGATGATGTGCACTATGCCCTGGCGCGGATGGCCCACGCCGAACAGCTCGATGCCGTGAGCCGCGCAATTTGCCGTGAGAGCCTCCACCTGGCGGCGGCCCTGCTCCTCGGCTATGGGCAGATGCTGATCCACGGTGGGGATGTTGTGGTCGACGGTCGCCGTAACCTGCTTCGGACGTGCGACAGGAATTCCGCCGTCGGTGTTCCGACCACGCCGCGCCAGGCCCGAAAACGCAACCGGCGAGGTCACCTCGTGGATATATTGCCGGTCGATGTAGAGTACGCTCCGTCCGCCCTCTTCGGTTCTCACCGTGTGCGCGTCCCAGATCTTGTCGATTATTGTTTTTCCCATAATTGATAGTTAGTTATGAGTTATTAGTTATGAATTATGAGTTGGCTAACGCGATGTAAAAGGCTGCGCGCAAAAAGTTCTGCGTAGCCGACTCATAACTCATAATTCATAACTCATAATTTCTCAGTCACATTCAATACCCTAAGCGCATCTATGAAGCTTTCGATGGACGCGCGCACGGTGTCGGTGTGGGCCGAGTAGCCGTGGGCCAGACGGTCGCCGCACTTGACTTGTGTGTGTACCCGTCCGACGTCATTGCTGCCGCGCGTCATTGCCTGAATGAGGAACTCGGTCAGGATCACCGTCTCGTTGATCAGGCTTTTGATCGCCGTGATCGCCGCGTCCACCGGGCCGTTGCCCGTTGCGGTGGCCATGCGCTCGTTGACGCCGAATTTCAGCACTACGGTGGCGGTGGGCAGCAGCGTGCCGGTCGTCACTTGCAGATATTTGAGTTTGATCGTCTGGTTCTGCACGCGCTCCAGATCGCCCACGAGATACAACAGGTCGTAGTCGTGAACCTCCTTTTTGCGGTCGGCCAGATCGAGGAATTTTTCGTATGTCGAGTCCAACTCGGCCTGATTGAGCTTGTAGCCCAGCAGTTCGAGACGGTGGCCCAGAGCCGCGCGACCGCTACGCGCGGTTAATGCTATTTGAGATTCGTTGATGCCCACATCCTGCGGGTCGATTATCTCGTAGTTGTCGCGCTGCTTCAGCACCCCGTCCTGGTGGATGCCCGACGAGTGGGCGAAGGCGTTGCGGCCGACGATCGCCTTGTTGGGCTGCACCGGCATGTTCATCAGGCTCGACACGAGGTGCGAGGCCTTGGTTATCAGTTTGGCGTCTATGTCGGTGTCGATGCCGTAGGCGGGGTGGGTTCTGAGCGCCATCACCACCTCTTCGAGCGAGGTGTTGCCCGCCCTTTCGCCTATGCCGTTGAGGGTCACTTCCGCCTGACGCGCTCCGGCCAGAATTCCGGCAAGGGTGTTGGCCGTCGCCATCCCCAGATCGTTGTGGCAGTGCGTGGCTATGATCGCGCGGTCGATGTTGGGGACGTTGTTGACGAGATAGGCGATCTTTTCGGCGTACTCGGCAGGGAAGCAGTAACCCGTCGTGTCGGGAATGTTGACCACCGTCGCTCCGGCGGCGATCACAGCCTCGACAACACGCGCCAGGTATTCGTTGTCGGCGCGGCCAGCATCCTCGGCATAGAACTCCACGTCGTCCACATATTTACGGGCGTAGGCTACGGCTTCGGCGGCTGTTTCGATTATCTTCTCCGGAGTTGAGCGCAATTTATTGAAAATGTGCTGCGGCGAGACCCCGATGCCGGTGTGGATGCGACCCCGACGCGCCAGACGCAGCGACTCGGCCGCAACGTCGATGTCTTTTTTCACCGCCCGTGTAAGCGCACAGACCGTCGGTTTTTGCACCGCCTTGGAAATTTCCAACACCGAGTTGAAGTCGCCCGGGCTCGACATGGGAAAGCCCGCTTCGATCACGTCGACGCCCAGCGACTCAAGCATGCGGGCCACTTCGATCTTTTCGGTCGTGTTGAGCTGACAGCCCGGAACCTGCTCGCCGTCCCGCAGCGTGGTGTCGAAGATGTAGAGTTTCTGTTTGTCGGACATAATTGTACGTTTTGGATTTGCAACTATTTTTGGGCCCCGGGGATTTGGGCGGCAAATTCGCCGGCTACAAACATAGGCATAATTTTTTAAAAAATTTATAAATTTACCTAAAATTAATGCTTTTCGGCCCCTCACCACGTCAGAACGCTGTATTGCACGCCCACCCCGATGTAGGGAGCCGCGCCGTGAGGAGTGATGCCCCAGCCCGCCTGAAATCCCGCCGACCACCTTTTCGGACGCGATGCGGGGAACGTTCGTTGTGTTTCACGCATCACCAGAGTCGTGCGGCGGTACAGATCCAGCTCCACCAGCGACGGACGAAAACCCTCCACCACTGCACGGTAGTCGGCCGTGATGTATGTTTTTCGCTCGATGGGAACCGTCATTCGTGTGCTGTCCGGAGCGATGACGCGAGTGGTGTCGCTCTGTATATCCGCCGCCGGCATTCCTACCCACACCGTGTCCACGCGGACTATGCGGCGCTCGACGGGCACGGGTACCGGCTCGCGGATCGTGTCGCGCACAACCAGCGTGTCGATGCGGGTGAGGGTCGTCTCGAACTCCGGACCCGCGCGGCGCAAAAAATAGCCCGCCGCAAATATGGCCGCCGCCATCGCCAACCGGATTATTGTCTTTTTCATAAGTGCAGGATCTGTTGTCTGTTGCGCCCCTCGCGATATGAAATGTGCAGCCACGAGTAGTCCCGCTCGTCGATCAGCTGGTCGAACTCCAGGGTCGCAGACCCATTCCCGGGGGTCTGGCCGGTATCCGGTACTTCGACAGCGGTTTTGTCCCCCGTGGACGCTGCCGCGACGATCATCCCGAAAAGCCGTCTGTTTGCCGCCGCCGACCCCGCCGTGATGTCAGCCGCCTCGCCGCGCAGATGTTGCGATCGCGCCGCGCCTCCCACCGCCGCGTTCAGTGCCGCCGAGCGATAACCGCTGTTCACCGCCAGAGGCCCGCCCCAAAGTTCGCGAACAGGATCCAACAGACGTTCCGCCAACATCTCCAGACGCGCCGCCGCAGCCCCGTCCGGAGAGTTGTCGATCCCGCTCCGCTCCGCCGCCTCACTGCGCACGAGCTCGTCCAAAGAGAAATATTTTGCCATAATTTTGGTTGGTGTTCCGACAAATATATATCGTCGCGATCCGTTTGTCAAGGTATATTTTTGGAATAAATGAAAAAAGTTGTATATTTGCGGGCTCTAAACAGCTACAACAACGAAATGAGAATTTGCGAAATCACAGGTAAAACGGCGCTCACGGGGAACAATGTCTCCCACTCGAACGCCAAGACCAAGCGGCGCTTCAATCCGAATTTGAAGATCAAACGCTTCTGGTCGGAAAGCGAGGGCCGGTGGATCACCCTCAAGGTGTCCGCGGCCGGTATGAAAAACATCAACAAACTGGGCCTCGACGGTGCGCTCAAATCGGCCGTCGCTCCCCGTAAACTCTATTAACGGATGGCAAAGAAAGAAGTCAGAGTTCAGGTCATTCTGGAATGTACCGAACAGCGTGAAAGCGGCGTGCCGGGCATGAGCCGTTACATCACCACCAAGAACAAAAAGAACACACCCGACAGGCTCGAACGCCGCAAATACAACCCGTATTTGAAAAAGGTGACCGTTCATCGCGAAATCAAGTAATTTTTTTTAGGAGAATCCCACTATGGCAAAGAAAGTAGTTGCAACTCTCAAAACAGCAGGTTCGGGCAAGAACTTTACCAAGTGCATTAAGATGGTGAAAAGCGACAAAACAGGTGCATACGCCTTCAAGGAAGAGGTGCTGCCCAACGATCAGGTCGCTGAATTCTGGAAGAAGAAGTAAGGGCCAGACCGGACGGGGAGGGAGTCTTGAGGAGAGTTTTATACTCGAATCGGGAGACCGACCGGACATCTTAATACAAAAAGCGGTGCCATTTCGGTGCCGCTTTTTGTGTGTAAAAAAAAAAGGGGGGGGGGAGGGAGGGGGGTAATGATGCCCCCAAAATAGGGTAATGATGCCCCCCAAAAGTGGGTAATGATGCCAAAAAAAGTGGCCGAATTTCTTCCGGCCACTTTTTTGTTTGCGTTACGCGCTGTTTATCGCGCCGCGGTGAGAGCATCGTACTCCTCTTTGGAGCCGACGACAAGTTTCTCGTACTTGCGCAGACCCGTTCCGGCGGGGATCAGGTGGCCGCAGATGACGTTCTCCTTGAGGTTTTCCAGCGGGTCGACCTTGCCCTGGATGGCGGCTTCGTTCAACACCTTTGTGGTCTCCTGGAACGAGGCGGCCGACATGAAGCTTGAGGTTTGCAGCGCGGCGCGGGTGATACCCTGCAACACCTGGGTCGAGGTTGCGGGGGTGATATCCCTCACGCCTACCTGACGCAGGTCTTTGCGTTTGAGCATCGAGTTCTCGTCGCGGAGGCGGCGCACGGTGATGATCTGTCCGGGCTGAAGCTCGGGCGAGTCGCCGGCGTCCATCACCACCACCTTGTCGAACAGCGAGTCGTTCTCCTCGATGAAGTCCCACTTGTCCACTATCTGCTCCTCGAAGAAACGGGTGTCGCCCGGATCCTCGATGCGCACCTTGTTCATCATCTGGCGCACGATCACCTCGAAGTGTTTGTCGTTGATCTTCACGCCCTGCATGCGGTATACCTCCTGCACCTCGTTGACGATGTACTCCTGAACCTTGGTCGGGCCCTGGATGGCCAGAATGTCGCTCGGAGTGACCGCGCCGTCCGAAAGCGGCATGCCCGCCTTGACGTAGTCGTTCTCCTGCACGAGGATCTGCCTCGACAGCGGCACCAGATAGCGCCTTACATCGCCGTCGCGCGAGGTGATGACGATCTCGCGATTACCGCGTTTGATCTTGCCGAACGAGATTTCGCCGTCTATTTCGCTCACGATGGCGGGGTTGGACGGGTTGCGCGCTTCGAACAGCTCGGTCACGCGCGGCAGACCGCCGGTGATGTCGCCCGATTTGCCCACCGCGCGCGGGATCTTGATGAGCACCGTGCCGGCCTTGATGCGGGCGTTCTCTTTCACCACGATGTGGGCGCCCACGGGCAGGTTGTATTGACGCATCTCCTCGCCGCCCTTGTCGACGATCTTGATGACGGGGTTCTTGGTCTTGTCCTTCGAGTCGGTGATCACCTTTTCTCTGAGGCCGGTCTGTTCGTCGAACTCTTCGCGGAAAGTGACGTTTTCGATGATGCTGTCGAAAGCGATGCGGCCGTCGAACTCCGAGATGATGACCGCGTTGTAGGGGTCCCATTCGCACACCATGTCGCCTTTTTTCACCTGATCGCCGTCGGCCATGTGCAGCGTCGCACCGTAGGGCAGCGAGTGGCTGTACACGGTCATGCCGGTGTTCGGGTCGACGATGTGAAGCTCGGCCTGGCGGCTGATGACGATGTTGGAGGTGATGCCCTCCTCGTCGGTGACGTTGATGGTGCGCAACTCGTCGATCTGCAACACACCGTTGTACTTCGACACGATGCCCGTTTCGACGGCCACGCCGCCCGCCACACCACCCACGTGGAACGTACGCAGGGTAAGCTGTGTTCCCGGCTCGCCGATCGACTGTGCTGCGATGACGCCGACCGTTTCGCCCATCTGAACCATGCGGAGGTGAGTACGCTTCGGATGTCCACCTTTTCGATGGGCGACTCCTCGATCAGGCGCGCGATCTCCTCGGTGATCTCCTCGCCGGCGGCCACTATCAGTTTGCCGGTCGTGGGGTGAACCACGTCTTCGACGGCCGTGCGGCCCAGAATGCGTTCGTACAGAGTTTGCACCACGTCCTCGTTGCGCTTGATGGCCGTGGCGGTGAGGCCGCGCAGTGTTCCGCAGTCCTCCTCGTTGATGATCACGTCGAGCGCCACGTCCACCAGACGGCGGGTCAGATAACCCGCGTCGGCGGTTTTGAGCGCCGTGTCCGCCAGACCCTTACGGGCACCGTGCGTCGAGATGAAGTACTCCAACACGCTCAGCCCCTCCTTGAAGTTCGACAAGATCGGGTTTTCGATGACCTGGCCTCCTTCGGCGCCGCTCTTCTGCGGTTTGGCCATAAGACCGCGCATCCCGCTCAGCTGACGGATCTGCTCCTTGGAGCCGCGCGCTCCGCTGTCGAGCATCATGTAGACGGGGTTGAAGCCGTCCTGATCTTTGGTCAGGTGGTCGAGCAGCGTCTTGGTGAGCTTGGTGTTGATATTGGTCCAGATGTCGAT
>QMCE01000090.1_pt1 | contig 94354 bp, 64 predicted proteins | sample 1821851 | NCBI WGS metagenome assembly QMCE01 (sample SAMN09453174, study PRJNA476694) | Termite gut metagenome, whole genome shotgun sequencing project. | isolation source: worker | host: Odontotermes sp. | place: South Africa:Pretoria | collected 2016-01-28
ACTCTCAGGTACTTTACCGAATGTTTACCCCACATTCCACAAAACAATCCTCGCACCTGCAACGCCGCAATACCCCCTGCGCCCGCAGGGCAGCAACAACATCCGCGCCTGCAGGACTGCAATAAATTTCGGTTCCGAATAGTCGTTCCGGCAGCCTCTGTTCCCAATTTTACGTGTAGTTGATATTTAATATATCACAAAAGCACCCGAAGTTAATATTGATATATAATTTCAACTGTTGCATAAATGAAAAATTTGTTGTTATATTTGTGTCGGAGGAAAATAAATACACAAATTATTTACTAAAACGGCCTGAATGAGCGGGAAGTCTGCACATATAACGCCCGTCGACGTAAACTCCGAGCAAAATTTCGGCACGCTGTACACTTTTTACTACAAGCGTTTCTTTCGTTACGCATATTATTACGTGAACGACAGCCGGACGGCCGAAGATATTTTGCACGACGCCATCGTCTACTATTGGGAAAACCGCGACAGACTCGCCGACGGTACGGATGTGTTGGGATACATACTCGTCACGGTTCGCAACAAATGCCTCAACCATCTCAAACACCTGCAAGTAGAATCCGATTACAACAAAAAAGTCACCAGGCTGCACGACTGGGAGGTGAAGGCGCGCATCATGACCCTCGAAGACGCCTCCTACGACACGCTCGCCACCCAGGACATCAATCGCATAGTGGCCGAGGCGCTGGCGAAACTTCCCGCCCAGACACGCGAAATATTCATCAAAAACCGTTTCCAAAATCTTTCGCGCAAAGACATCGCCCACGAAATGGGTGTATCGGTTCAAAAAATAGATTACCACATCCACAAGGCTAACGATCATCTTGCCAAAGCATTGAGCGATTACCTGCCTTTGCTCCTGCTTTTTTTTCAAAAAATAGTGTGATCCCCGTTTGGGATTTCCGGCGTCTCGGTTGCTCTTATATTAACAAGGGAGTAATCCGGATAAATCGTTATGGAAATGGATCGCAATATATTGGTACGTTATTTTCTCGGGCAGTGCACTGAATCTGAAAAAGAGACCATCCGTCAATGGATGGAGAGCGACGAGGCCCACAAAAAAGAGTTCATCCGCGAGCGGATACGTTTCGACGCCTCGCTGATCGTCGACGAGAACGAGTTGCTTGCACCCGCACGGCCCACACTACTGCTGAGGCGGGGAGTTCGTCGCGCGCTGAGAATCGCCGCCGTGGTTGCGCTCGTGGTGTGCAACGGTGTGTTGCTGCGCCTCTATCTGTCGCAGTCGGCAGAGCAGTCTTCGCTGCAAAGCATCCACGTGCCAACCGGCAGCCGCACCTCGATCACGCTGCCCGACGGCACCACCGTCTGGCTCAACTCCAACACAAACCTCGTCTATCCCAACTCGTTCACCGGCGACCAGCGCATAGTGGAGCTCGACGGCGAGGCATATTTCGACGTGGCCCGCAACGAGGCGAAACCCTTTATCGTCAAGACCGACAAATACAACGTCGAGGTGTTGGGCACGGCTTTCAACATGGAGGCCTACTCCGCGCAGTCGAACTTCAAGACCACACTGTGCACGGGTAAAGTCCGCCTGTTCAGGGAGGAGAACCTCGACGAATCTCTCTATCTCAACCCGGGCGAGGCGGCGGAACTGATCGACGGCCAACTGAGGATCGTTCCGGCCAACGGCAACATAGCGCGCTGGAAGGACGGGCTGATCGTGCTGGACGGACAATCTTTCGAGGAGATCGTGGAGCTGTTCCGGAAGTATTACGAGTCGCAGATCGTCATCCGCAACGAGAACGTCAGGAATTTGCAGTACGAGGGTAAACTGCGCATCACCGACGGCATAGACCACGCCCTGCGCGTGCTGCAAAACGACTCGCGTTTCACCTACCGCCGCGAAGAGGAGACAAATACGATATATATAGAATAACTCTAAAATCCGATGCCTATGGAACGATCGAGCTGAACACAACAAAAACAAAGACAAGGAACATCTCACAAAAACTACCTAAAAATCTAAAAGCCTGTTAAAAATTATGAAGAAGTTCTTACTGCCGATATTCCTGTTATTGCTGTTCACCTGTCCGGGTCACGCCGAAGCCGTGTACTCACAGGATGCACGAATAAGCCTGAACAAGCAGCAGACCGCACTCAGGGACGTGCTCGAAGAGATTGAGCAGCAGTCCGACTATCTGTTCATTTCGAATCGTGAGGCCAATCTGGATCAAAAAGTCACCGTGCACGCCGAGAACAAACCGGTTCGCGAGATTTTGGACGAGATCCTGGTCAACACCGACATCTCCTACGTCGTGGAGGGTGTCAACATCATACTCTCAAAACGCGCACAGGCTCCCCAGCCGACACCGCAGGCACAGCAGCGAACCGTCATCGTCACGGTACTCGACGAGGCGGGCGATCCGATCATCGGTGCGAGTGTGATCGAACGCGGAACGACCAACGGCGGGATCACCGGTGTCGACGGCACCTTCACACTGCCGGTGGCCGGCAACAACGCCGTAGTGCAGGCCTCGTTCCTGGGCTACACCACACGTGAAGTCCTCGTGGGCACGCAGACCAACATGACCGTAACCCTGTCGGTGGATACACAGGTTCTCGACGAGGTGGTCGTGGTGGGCTACGGCGTGCAGCAGAAAAAACTCGTCACCGGAGCCAACATCCAGGTCAAAGGCGAGGACGTCAGCAAGCGCAACACCCAGAACGCTCTGGACGCACTTGTCGGACAGTCGCCCGGTGTTCAGATATCCCAGTCTTCGGGTCAGCCGGGTGAAGATTTCCGCGTGAGCATCCGCGGTCTGGGCACTGTGGGCAACGCCACTCCTCTGTATATAGTGGACGGCGTGCAGTCGGGTTCCATCTCCCACATCAACCCCTCGGAGATCGAGTCGATCGACGTGTTGAAGGACGCAGCCTCGGCCGCCATCTACGGTGCCCGCGCAGCCAACGGCGTCATCATCATCACCACAAAAACGGGCAAGGTGGGACGTGCCACGATATCCTACGACGCCTACGTCGGTTTCCAGAATCCTCCCAAGCTGACGCAGATGCTCAACGCCCAGGAGTACGCGATGATCCAGAACGAGGCCGCCCGCAACTCGGGCCGGAACCCCTACGACTGGAAGCAGGAATTCGGCATCGACCTGGCCACGATCGGCAACGGCACGAACTGGCTCGAAGAGATCATCCAGCGGAACGCGATATCCCAGAACCACGTCGTCTCGGCCCTCGGAGGAACCGAACAGAGCATCTACTCGATGTCGCTGTCGTACAGTTCGCAGGAGGGAGTGTTCGGCGGCTCGAAGGTGTCGGGCAACGACCGCTACACCTTCCGCGTGAACACCGAGCACAAGATCTACAAAGACATCATCAAGATAGGTGAGCACGCTTCGTTCTCCTACACCGAAAGAAAGGGCGTCAGCACCGGCGGCGAAGGCAGCAACCTGATCCGCAACGCGATCGAAGCGACTCCGTTCCTGCCCGTGTACGACGCCAACGGTGACTACCACCAGGCCCTGCCGTGGTACCCCGAGGAGTCCAATCCCGTAGGTTCGATGAATCTGAAGAACATGAACCTCACCGACACGAACAAATTCCAGGCGGACGTCTATCTCGAAGTCCAACCCATCAAGGGCCTCCGGTACAAGAGCACCTTCGGTCTCGACTTCACCAACATCTACTATCGCCGCTACATGCCGGTCTATCAACTGAGTGCGACCGACATGAACCAGATGGACTACGTCGAGCAGCGTGCGACCAAAGCTTACAGCTACTCGTGGGAAAACATCATCAACTACGACTTCAAGGTGTCCGACCACACGTTCAACGCCCTGCTCGGCATGCAGGCCCAGCGCAGCGGCGGTCACAACCTCTACGCCCAGAAGAAGGAGCTTACTTTCAGCGATTTCGACCACGCCTGGCTCACCAACGCCACCAACGTCGGCACCGGCCAGGTGACAGCCACCGGCGCTCCGGCCGACCTGGACAATCTGGTCTCCTACTTCGGACGTCTGAGCTACAACTACCGCGAGAAATATCTCTTCACCGGCACGATGCGTGCGGATGCCTCGTCGCGTTTCGGTGCCAACAACCGCTGGGGTTACTTCCCCTCGGTGTCGGCGGGCTGGGTGCTCACCAACGAGGATTTCCTCTCGCAGGTGCGCAACATCGTGGAGTTCCTCAAACTGAGGGTCAGCTGGGGCCAGAACGGTAACCAGAACATCACGGCCTATTCCTATCTGGCAACGATCCAATCCAACGCCAACTACGAATTCGGCGCGAACGACAACACCAACACGAGCTACGTGGGATCGTATCAGAACCGCATGCCCAATCCCAACATCAAATGGGAGACCTCCGAGCAGTTCGACGTCGGTCTGGACGCCCAATTCGTGAACGGCCGTCTGAGCGTGGCGTTGGACTATTACAGCAAAACGACGAAAGACTGGCTGGTTCAGGTTCCGGTTGCGGCGGTTCTCGGAGCGGCAACGAATCCGTTCATCAACGGCGGCAGCATCCGTAACAGCGGAGTCGAGTTGGCCATGAGCTATCGCAGCAAGCCCGGCAAGTTCACATGGAGCATCAACGGCAACATGGCCTACAACAAGAACAAGGTTCTCGACATTCCCAACTCCGAGGGTATCATCCACGGCTCGCAGGATGTTCTGTTCCACGGCATGCAGGAGATGAACCGCGCGCAGACGGGCTACCCGATCGGTTACTTCTGGGGCCTCGACATGGTGGGCATCTTCCAGACCAGGGAGGAGATCGAAAACTGGAAAAACTCGAAAGGTAAAGTGATCCAGCCCACCGCCCTGCCCGGCGACGTGAAGTTCGTCGACCACAACGACGACGGCCAGATCGACATGAGCGACAACATCGACCTTGGCAATCCCTATCCCGACATCACGATGGGCCTCTCCGTCTCACTGGCTTACAAGGGCTTCGACTTCTTCCTGTCGAGCAACGGCTCCTTCGGCCACCAGATCGCCCAGTCGTACCGCACGGTCAGCCGCTTCCAGTCCAACTATCCGAAAAAGATCCTCGGCCGCTGGACAGGCGAAGGCACCTCCAACAAATACCCGCGCGTAACGCAGGGCGACGACACCAACGGCAACTGGCGTTACAACTCGCAGCTCTACATCGAGAACGGCGACTTCTGGAGGATCAACAACGTCACTCTGGGCTACGATTTCGCCACGCTGTTCAAAAACTCTCCGTTGGGACAGTTCCGTCTCTACGCGTCGGTTCAGAACCTGTTGACCGTAACGAAATATTCCGGCATGGATCCCGACGTGGGTTACTTCGACTCCCGCAACGCCTGGGGTTCGGGCATCGACCTGGGTTACTATCCGCGGCCGCGCACCATCCTGCTCGGAGTAAATGTTAAATTTTAAAAAAATCGGACGTATATGAAAAAGCATATAATAATCATCTCCGCGGCGTTATGCTCCCTGCTCGCCCTGTCGTCGTGCAGCAGCAGTTTTCTGGACAGCCAGCCGATGACCCAGACCACGAACGCCAGCTACTACAAAACGGCCCAGGACGCATGGGAAACCCTCGTGGGGTGCTACAACCAGCTTCCGGGCGGCTACGGCGACCTGTTCGTGATCAGCAACATCGCCTCCGACGACTGCTACGGCGGGGGAGGATACACCGATGCTTTCGGCAACCAGGTGTGGGACGAATTCAAGGACTACAACGACCTTGAGATCAACCGCTACTCATGGTCGGGCCGCTACTACCGCGCCATTCGCCGTTGCCACGTGCTGTGCGAAGTGCTCGACCAGATCGACTGGGGCGACAAGCCGGAGCTGCGCACACTCTACGAAGCCGAGGCCCGCATGCTGCGCGCGTTCTACTACATCGAGATGCAGCGCAACTTCGGTCACATTCCCCTGATCAAGACCTCCGACAGCGAACTGATCCCTCAAACCGATCCCGACGAGGTTTACGCCTACATCATCGAAGACCTGAAATTCGCGATCGAGAACCTTCCGTCGGTAAAATTCGCCGACGCCGACCGTGCCGAATTCGGCCGCGCCACCAAGTGGGCCGCCATCGGTCTGATCGCAAGGGTCTATCTGTTCTACACCGGCTACTACGGCAAGAGCGACGCCCCGGGCCTGACAAAACAGGAGACCATCACCTACCTGGAGGATTGCATCACCAACAGCGGCCACTCGCTCGTCCCGCGCTACGGTTCTCTGTGGCCCTGGTCGATGAGGAAGGACTATCACGGCGACGAAACCCTCGACTACGCCGGCGAGTACAATTCGGAGATCATCTTCGCGGTCAAACACTCCACCGTTCGTGCCAACCAGATGCACCGCTACCTCGGCATGCGCGGCAACGAACGTGCGGGCGACTACGATCCGTTCTATCCGGGCTGGGGCATGGCAACCATCACGGCGAAATGTTTCAACCGTTTCGACGCCGACGACACACGCCGCTACGCCTCGATCATCGACCTCGCCGCCGAAGGCATTCCCAACACGGGCAACGACCAGCGCGAGTTCACCGGCTACTTCCAGAAAAAGTACCAGACCTTGACAAGTCCCGCCAATCCGACCAGTTCCTATCCCCAATACGTGGGCGGCAGCAGCTGGCAGAGCGACCCGCAGGATCTGATCCTGATCCGCTACGCCGACATCCTTCTCATGGCTGCCGAGTTGCAGTTGGACAGCAACCAGGGCAAAGCCCAACAGTATCTCGATCTGGTGCGCGACCGTGCTTTCGAGGACACCGACCATCGCGTGACAGCCACAAAAGAGTCGATCTTCGACGAACGCGGCTACGAATTCGTCTTCGAGGGCATTCGCTACTGGGATGTTCTGCGTCAGGGTCTGGCCCGCGCCAAACAGATCATCGACGTGACGAACGACGTGGTTCTTAACGGCAAGCAGGAGACGCTCAAAAGCATCGACTTCCCGATCGAAAAGGCGGGTCTGCTGAGAATTCCGCAGAGCCAGATCCTGATCTCGGAGGGCATGCTGGTTCAGAACGCCGGATGGGATTGATCCCGCCCGCCGCCGAAACTCACCCTCTCCCTGTGTATTATAGAGTACTAACCTAAAATAAAAAATAAAGACAATGATGAAAAGAACGATCAACAAAATGGCACGCCTCGTCTGTACCGCCCTGGTGGTGTGTCTGCTCGGCGCGGGCTCGGCCTGCGGTCAGGCTGCAGACAACGATATTCCCCGTCTCGAACAGAAGAACGGCCGTTGGGCCCTCTACGTCGACGGTTCCCCCTACTTCATGCTGGGCGGACAGTCGGGCAACTCATCGACATGGCCCGCCGCGCTTCCGGGCGTGTGGACAGCCATCAACGGCATGAGCGCCAACACACTCGAAATCCCCATCTATTGGGAGCAGGTCGAACCCGAGCCAGGCAAGTACGACTTCTCGATGCTCCAGATGTTGCTCGACCAGGCCCGCCAGAACAAAAAGCGCCTTGTGATCCTCTGGTTCGCGACCTGGAAAAACGGCTCCAACCACTACATGCCCGAGTGGATGAAGAAAGACTCGAAGAAATATCCCAACGTGATGACCAAGGATGGCAAATTCTACGACTCCCCCTCGCCCCACGCCAAGGCCGCGATGGAACTCGATGCCAAAGCCTTCGTCGAGGTGATGAAATATCTGAAAAAAGCCGACCCGCAGCACACGGTGATCATGGTGCAGGTTCAGAACGAGCCCGGTTCGTGGGGCAGCGTGAGGGACTACTCCCCGGCGGCCAACAAGCTGTTCGACGCTCCCGTTCCCGAGGCCCTGCTCAAACCCGAAACGCTTAAAGAGTTGGGCGTTCCTGCCGGATCGAAAGGCACCTGGGCGCAACTCTTCGGCGACCGCGCCGACGAATATTTCCACGCCTGGCACGTCGCCTCCTACATCGAGTACGTGGCCGCCGCCGGAAAAGCCGTATATCCTCTTCCGATGTACGCCAACGCCGCGCTTCGCAATCCGCTCACCAATCCTCCCGCCACCGATTACGAATCGGGCGGTCCTACCGACAACGTGATCCCGATCTGGAAAGCGGCGGCCCCCTCGATCGACATCCTCGCGCCCGACATCTACCTGACGGGCCACGAAACGGTCTTCAAACTTCTCGAACTCTACGGCCGGCCCGACAACGCGCTGTTCGTTCCCGAGACCAGCAGCGGCAACAACGCCCTCTACGTCTACGAGGTGATCAAGAACGGCATCGGTTTCTCACCGTTCGGAGTAGACCGTCGCGGCGGCGGCGCAACACTGGCCGACTATGCCGAGATGCCCCTGTCGAAAGATTACAAACTGCTGGCTCCGATGGCCCGCGAACTCGCCCAGTGGGGCTTCGAAGGCAAGATCTACTCCGCCGTCGAGCCCGAGAACAACGCCGACGTGAAAATCGACCTTGGCGGAGATTGGGAGGGTGTTCTGAGCTTCGGCGCCGCCCGTCGTGGCACTCCCGCCCCGGCAGACGCTCCGGCAAGACGTCCGACAGGCAAAGCGATGTTCGTCAAGCTGGGCGAGAACGAATTCCTTGTGACCGCCACCAACTGCCGCATCAGCTTCCTGCCCAAGGGCAAGAACGCCGGCCGCGACTGGCAGTACCTCAAGGTAAAAGAGGGCTACTGGGACAACGGTTTCAAAATGAACCGCGTCCTGAACGGCGACCAGACCGACTGGACGGGCCCGTACGTGGGTGCCGAGCCCTCGCTGCTCCTCTTCACTCTGACCACACGGTAACACAACAGTTCATACAAAGCAACACAAGGTTTAAAGGTTAGGTTAAAGTTACAAGTTGGTTTTTAAACAAGGGGCCTGTCTCGAAGTGATTTCGAGACAGGTTTTTTTGCCCCATTCGTGGCCCGCAATACGGGGGACATTCGGTCGTCGAAGCATCGAGAAGTCCGGAACCCCAAATAAAACGGGCAATGCCCGTTAAAACGGATACCCGATAGCCAGATGGTACCCCAACCCGTCGCGGAAACGCGGAATATTGTAATACCCCTGCCGCGAGGTTGCGTAGGGAAGATGTATCCCCACCCCGAGATCGAATCGCAAAACCAGGAACGACAGGTCGTACCGCACCCCCACTCCCGTTCCCGTGGCCACCGAGTTCCAGAACCCGCCGCTTCCGATCTTCCCGCCCGGCCGCGAGCCGTCTTCGCGCAGCAGCCAGATATTTCCCGCGTCGAAGAATAGCGCTCCGTTCAGCCCGCCCGCCAGCCGGAATCTCAACTCGGCATTCATTTCGAGTTTCATGTCACCCGTCTGGTCGAAATATCCGTAATTCTCCGATCGGTCGACGCGATAGCTCCCGGGCCCGAGCGAGCGGATCGTGAAAGCGCGTATCGAGTTCGCCCCTCCGATATAGAATTGCTCGGTGTATGGCAGCACCGACGAGTTGCCGTAGGCGTGTCCGGCGCCTGCGAAGACCCTCACCGCAAATGTCGCCGCCCTCCCCAATTGTTTGAAGATCCTCATCTCCGCGGTCTCCTTGAAGAATTGCGAGAACGGGTCGCCGAACAGCTTTTTCGCCCCGGGATAACCTCCGCGCACCCCTGCCAGATCGTATATCCCGGCCCACACGTTGCCTGCCGACATGAACGTCACCTGCACCATGATCCTGTCGCGCCGCATCCGCCCGAAACGCTTGTCATAGGTATAGGCGTACGATGCCGACGGAATGAACTGATCCGCAAAAGATCGTGCGATGACGGGATTTTCGGCCATCGTCTTCTCGAATTCGCCGGTCGTCCGCAGCAGCTTGTTGTAGACCATCTTCAACGGCGTGAGGCTGTGTGTAACGGTCGTCGAGGTTCGAAAATCGTAAGTGTTCGTCCAATTGAACGTCAGCATCTGAAAAAACTTGGGTCTGTTGAGCAGGTCCACCCCGAGACTGTACGAAGTTTTCCCGCCGTAAGGCAGCTTCCGCCCCATGAAATCGGGCACCAGCATCCGCGGAAACACCAGCGAGGTATTGATCCCTATCTCGTACGAGTTAACGGCGGTCGAGTTCGCCTGTTGGCTGGTGTTGCCTGTCTGCCACTCATACGATCCCACCATGCTGACGGAGAACAGCTCGCCGCCCTTGAACATATTCCCGTGGCCGAGACTGATCGACAGCGCCGGCCCTATGAAACTGCTCGACTTGTACGACAGATCCGCCTCGCCCATCATCTCCATCGGAGTGTTCATCGCCGCCGACATCGTAACGTCCAACCGGTCGCCGGGCCGCAGTTCTTCGAGCGGCGTAACCTCGGGGTTTACATACCGGAACACTCCGATGCGCGTAAGGTTGTCCACCATGCGGTTGATATCGCTCAGCGAGGCGGTCTGGCCGCTGCGCAGACTCATCGCGCGCCTGATCACACTTTGCCTGAGCAGCAGCGGCCGTTGATACCACACCTTCATTCCGTTTATCTCCATCGAGTCGGCCCTTCCCCTCCCTTCGGCATTGAAAATCCGCAGCGACACCTCGCCCACCCTGTAAGGCACGAGCGCGGCGGGCGGAGCGGAGCGCGAAACATCCATGTGCAGATCGACCCCGTAGGGCACGCGCGTGGTGTCGGCCCTGTATTCGAGATATTCGGGCCGGAACCAATAGTAGCCCCTGTCTCTGAGCGCCGTTGCGATCCTCACCTGCTCGCGTGCCAGCGTGTCGATGTTGTACTGCAACCCGGGCCGCAGATACGACGCCCGGGCAAGGGCGGCGATCTCGCCCGTGAGCGTGTCTCTCACCGGCGGAAAACGCACCGTCTCGAAAAACCAGGGCCGCGCCACCTCCACCTTGTACCCCACCCGCGCTTTTCTCGGATTGCGCCGCGGGGCAAGTTCATAAGTGGCCGTCGAGGAGAAATATCCGTGATTGTCGAGAATATCCTCCACCATGCCGACCCGCGCGTCGGGCTGCACATCGCGCTCGACCACCACCGGCGTCTTTGCGAAAGTGCGATAGAGCCACGCCCTGAAGCCCTTCTTCTTCTCGGTGTACAGCGAGTTGTATGCCCACAGTCCGACGGGCAGCGGAGTGCGCACCCACGGACTGACGAGCGGATTGTTGGGTTTCACGCTCAGCGGCGCCTTCACCGCGCCCGAAACACTCCCGGGAACCTTCACCCCCTCTTCGACACTCTCGATGCTCATCCCACTCACACCCGTATAGAGAGTCTGGTCGGCGGCCAGCCTTCGCGTCGTCGAACACCCCGCCAGAATGAAAAGTGCTAAAAAGATAGTTATGAGTGTTGAGTTATGAGTTATGAGTTTGGCTAACGCGATAAAAACATCGTGCCACCCGGTTCGCCTTATATTTATTCTATTGCTCCGTGTGGCGCGTGTGGCGCGAGTCGTGCGCGGCCTCACCCGTCTGAAAATATCCCCCAGCCTGTTAAGTTTTTTCCGTATCATGAACCCGCCGCCCGTTTCGGTCACCTCGCCTTCGAGAATACTCGGCCGCGTGTTGTATCTGTAAAGTTTGAGGAACATATTGTCGCGCCGCGTGAGCCGGTATTCGAGGGTAACATCCTCCAGCAGGTCGTCGGCGAAACTCTCCTCCACTCCGGCTCCGTCGCTCACCGTTCCGCCGATCGAGATTTTTACCCGATCCGAAAACAGGCTCTTGGTCACACTGTACGAGTAGTCGGTACGGCTGTCGCCGGTGATGTCGTTTCGGGTGTCGATCCCCATCGAGAAATCGACCCCGCGCAGGTTGTTGCGAGCCCACTGGTTTATCTCCTTGGATATAAAATCGTTCAGCTGTCCGCGCGCGTCGAACATTCCCGTTTTCTGCGACGAGTATCCCGGCCCGATATATTGGTTGTAGACCATCAGCGTGAGTGCCTGCTGCATCCGTCCCTCGTCGCTCATGGCCATCAGCTGATCCTGAATCACAATATCTCCCGGCGCAGCCAGATCGAACGTCATGTCGATACCCGCCAGCGAACCGGCGATCGCCACGGTGACGTCGAAAGCCACATCGCGCGACGAAACCCCGTCGTCTCCTTCGAGCCGTACGTCCATAGTCTGCGTTGCCGAGATATTCATCCGCGGTTCACCCGGCGCACCGGTCCACTCGACGTAGCTGCCGTCCGACACCGCGAATATCTTCTGCGGAATGACCGGAGGTTTGTAGTAGAGCACCCCGCCGCTCATCGTGTACCGGCCCGTCAGCCTCATATCTCCCTGCGGATTCATGCCCATCGACAGGTTTCCGCCGCCCGTGAGTTGCACTCGGTTCTCGTTCAATTCGTCCAGACTCATCGTCGCCTTCACCCCCTCTTCGATGCCGATACCCACCAGCACGTCGAGCCCTCCGCCGCGCCTGAACACCGGCGGCAACTCCTCTTCGAGTGCGAGCGAGTCGGGCGCAAAAGTAACGAACTCGACTATATGCTGCTTCTCGTCCCTCACTTTCTGGTTGCCGCTGCGCATGATGTATACGATATCGGTATCGTCCGCCACGTCGACATCGCCCCTCACTCTGAGTGCGTCGAGCGCCCCGCGCGCGGTGATATTCGCATCTATCGCCGCCGTGCCGTAGATCTGCGACCCGCCGATATGCTGCGAGTCCACGAACCGGAAGTTGCGCCCGCGGATGACAAGATCTGCCGTCGGAGCGGACAGGTCGGCGATCCCCACACTCCCGTTCACCGTCAGTCTCTGATTGTTGGGCGCCACGAGTCCCCAATTCCGGAAAGTAACCTTGTCGCCGCCTATCGTGATCCGTTCGGGCGATATCCCGAGCGCGGTTCCTGTCAGGGCAAGTTCCACCCGTCCGTCGGTGAAAGCCAGGTTGCCTTCTATGGCGGGCCGCGCCGGATCACCCTCTATGTGCACCTTTCCGCCGAGCGTACCCCCGAGCCGTGCCGTTTCCGGAGGCAGCAACCCTTCGACCACCGCCAGCGGCACACCCGGCATCTCCAGATCTGCCACCACCATCCCGAAAGCGTAGTCTCCGTGTGCCGTGAGCGCCGTCCGCCCGTCCAGCATAACCTCCGCGTCGAGCCACATCACCCCCGTCTCGTCGGAGCTGAAGTCGATCTCGGCGTCCATGTCGACCAGCCGCCGCTTGCTGTACGCAAAATCCCTCACCCCGACGGTGCCCCGTGCGGCGATAACATTCCCCTCCTCCTCGGGATGGATACCGAAAGTGATATCCGACGACAAGATCCCTCCGACCTCCGGCGCCGTGGGCATCAGATCGAGCATCCGTTCCACATCCAATCCCCCCGCCTGAAATCTGAGTGCTCCTTCGGGAATCCCGGGCAGCGAAGCCGAAGTTATGTCTATATGCCGCGTCTGCGCCAGCGTGCTCGTCAGATGGAAATCGGCCCCCAGCGCCCCGTCGAAACCGTACTCCACCCCCTCGCCCCCCTCGGGCACCCTCCACCGTTCGTAACCCAACACCGGATCGGCCATCATCTCGGCGCGCACCCCTTTTTCCGTCAAATATGCCCGCAGTCCGAAATCGAACCCTGTCTCCCCCGCCCGGTTGCGCTGCACGACATCGGCCGTCACCTCTCTGCCTCCCGCGCTGCCCGACACCCTGATCAACCCCAGATCTGCCACCGTAGTCGGCCTGTTGGCAAGCCTGAGTTCATAGTCCAACAGCGGCCCGCGCCTCAGAGCATGCAGAGCGATCGTGTCGATCTCCAGCGCACCCGACCGCATCCCCACGGCCCGCGCGTCGATGTGCAGCGGCGAGTCGGCCGCGGTCGAAAAATCTGCCTCCAGCACCCGGTAGTCGAAACCCTGCGCCTGTGCCACATCCCAAACAATATTGTCGCGCCCCGCCCGCGCCCTGAGCGTCAACTCCGGCAGCGCACTCTGAAGAGAATCGGGACTGAAATGCTTCGCCGCCAACTGCCGTGAGATCTCACCGCCCGCCCCCGTCGCCGCGGATATCAGCTCCTCGATCGGCATCGTCGACGACATGTCGAGAGCCAGATCGCCCGACCGCAACTCCGCACCGACACCCGCCCTCGACGCCGCCGCACGGATAGTCGTCGGGCCCACCGGGTATCTCACCGTATCGAGTCTCACCGCCGTCGAATCGACCCTCGCCGCCAAGGAGTAACCCAACCGCGGCGAGCCGGCAAGTGTATCGCGCGAAAGCCGCGCCCGAAGCGACACATCCGTGGCCACAAGATCGCTCCGGCTGCGTATCGCACCCGTGATATCCCCCCTCGCCGCCGAGACATCCGCCGTGACGGGCCCGAGGTCTGTGCCCTGCCAATCGAACCTCTCTATCGAGAGCGCCGCATCCGCCTCCATCGCCAGCGGATCGAACCCGTGCCCGTGCGCCGCGAGCGCCGCCGTCACCACCCCGAGCGAGTCGCGCGGCAGGAATCGGGCAAGCGGAAAATCGCTCAGTCGCACCTCGGCATCATAACTCGACGTGCGCGGCGCAAAACGCCCCTTCGCATCGAGCCGCCCCGTATCCACCATAACCGCAAAATCATGAAGAACAATGTTTTCGGGCGAAAACTCAGCCCCCGCCCGCAGCGTCATCCGGTGCGGAAAATCGAGCCTGCGCCTCAACGCCGTGTCGGCAATGAATCCGCGCATAAAACCACCGTCGCGCACCTCGCCGTCGAGCGTCACGCGCCCCGACATCCTCTCCGGATCTGTCAGCGAACGCACCTCGCCCCGCCCCCACAACGTGACATTGGGCGGAAGCGCCGCCGTAAAATTCTCAAGCGTCAGATCGTCCATCCGGCCCCCCACCGACCCCTGGAGCGTCACCGTCCGCCCCCGCAAAGGCTGCAAAATCCCCTCTGGCATAGGTGCGAAAATCGGTGCGAAGATCGCCATTTCATCCACCGCGACACTCGCCGCAACACGCGCAGATACGGGAGCGGTTTCAAAAGGCTCCGCCATTGCGACCGACCCCTCCAGACTCGACCCCGCAGTCTCCAGCCTGAAATCGGTGAGCGAATACTCTCCGCCTGTCATCGCGATCCCGCCCTCTGCCGCCACCACCCGCAGCCCCGACCGTTCCACCAGCCTCATCCCGTCGAGCCGCGCGGTGATATCGCCCGCCGCAAACCGGAAATCGCGCACCGAAATCCCCACACTGTCGGCGCGTATGTGATTGTAATCGAACGAGGATCCCGCCTCCGGATCACCCTCCGTCATATCGAACGCCACCCCGAAATCGCGAACCTCGAACCGTCCCACCTCGATCGTCCAATCGAAAGCGGCACTGTCCGCCGTCGGCACCACCTCCTGCGCGGCCGCACTCCCCTCGCCCATGTAAACATCGACCCCGCCGCCCCGCACCACGACACTGCGCACCCGCACCGACGGCGGCCCCGAAGTCCCCGAAACCGTTCCCGCCTCCGAAGCAGAACTCCCCGCCGGATCGAAAGCCATCCGTCCGACCCTGAGTTCCTCCACCCGCGCCCCGATAGTCATCCCCGAGACGGTGTCGCGCCACCCTACCCGCACCCCATCCATCGACACCCCCGTCACTCTCACGCGTCCTTTCAGCAGCGGCATCAGCGCAGCCCGCGCGCGGGCCCTCCCTACCTCGGCAAGAGTATCCCCCTCGGGCGAAACGACCATCACTCCCCGCACCGAAATCCCCAGCGGGAACCTCAGTCCGAACCGCTCCACATCTACGCGCCACCCCGTCTGCCGCCCCACGATCTCGGTCGCCTTCCCGATCGCAAACCGCTGAACCGCCGGCACATACACCGCCACGCACACCAACACCACGAGAGCGACGACCCCCGTGACAAACCAGAGAAAAACCCGTAATATTTTACCCGAAGTTTTCAGGACAGCACGATTAATTCCGCCCTAAGATACAAAAAATTTGCTGAAATGCAAAATCACCCGCACCAAACCCGGCGCCAAACCCGGCGCCACCCCTACCGCCGAACCCCGCATCAGACCCCCCGACGACACCCCCGCCGATCCCACCCGGCAGCACCCCTACGAGCGGTCGTCGACGTCGACCCCGAAAGGCTCGGCCCTATGGTGCGCCCCCAGCGGTTCGACATGCACCTCGATATCGTACACATCGACGATCTCGGCCCGAATACTCTCCTCCACACGGTCGGCGATCGCATGCGCCTCGGCGACACTCATCCCGCCCGACAGTTCGATATCGAGGTCGATCATATACTTCCCCCCGATCGAACGTATCCGCAGATGGTGCGGATTGCGCGCCTCGCTCACCCGTCCCACGGCGTCGAACACCTGCCGGTATACAGTCTCGTCCTTCACCCCGTCCATCAGTTCGCCCGCCGACTCAAGGAATATCCCCACGGCGGTCCTGATAATAAACACACTGATCACACACCCCGTTATCGCATCGAGCCTCGACCCGTGCTCCGGCCAGATCCAGATGAAGAAGAGCCCCACCAGCACCCCGACCGATATCAGCACATCGCTCTGCATGTTTTTGGCGTTGGCCGTGACCAGCTCCGATCCGATCCGTTTGCCCACACGGAACTGGTACCACGACAGCGCGAACTTTCCCACGATCGAAAATACCGTCACCCAAAGCGCAAGCCCCGTCATCAGCTCCCTCTGTTCGCCCGAAAAGACCATCTTCACCGACGGGATGAACATCTGTATCCCCGCAAAGAAGACCACCATTCCCAACACGATCGAGGCCACGCTCTCGGCCTTGTCGTATCCGAACGGATATCGGCGGCTCGGCGGCCGGCGTATGATGAACGCCGCCACCAGCATCACCAGCGAGATCACCACGTCGATCGAGGAGTCGATCCCGTCGTTGGTCACGGCAATACTTCCGGCGACGAGCCCCACCGCCACTTTCGACAATGCCAGCACCGCGTTCCCGATCGTACTGATCCACGACGTGCGCACCAAAATGCGCTCCTTATCTCTTCTATCGTCTGTCATAATCGCGCAAAGTTAGTATATTTGCCCCATAAAAACACGATTTGTCATGGCATTGTTCGACATATTCAAAAAGAAAGCCACAGTTCCGGCGACGGGAACGCCCACGGCGGCGGGAACGCCCGCGGCGGATTTAGCTACGCAACAGGAAGCTACGCAGAAAAACTTTTCGACCGAAGAAGCAGCTCGGGTCGAAGCTCCTCAACACGAAACTGCCCCCGAAATCACCCCCGAAGAGCGGGTCGCCCTGAGCGCCGGTCTCGAAAAAACGCGCCAGGGCCTCTTCTCACGCCTTGCGCGCACCGTGGCCGGCCGTTCGAAGGTGGACGAGGAGATGCTCGACCAACTTGAAGAGATATTGATCGGCGCCGACGTCGGGGTCGACACCACGGTGACGATAATCAAGCGCATCGAGGCCCGCGTCGCACGCGACAAATACATGAACGCCACCGAGTTGCAGTCGATCCTGCGCGAGGAGATCTCATCGCTTTTGGAAGAGAGCGGTCGGAACGCCGACGGCGGAACAAGTGACGCTTCCGACCCTGCACCGACGTCGGAAATCTCCCCGGGCCCCGACGAACCTTATGTATTAATGGTGGTGGGAGTGAACGGCGTCGGCAAAACCACCACCATCGGCAAGCTGGCTGCCCAACTCGCCCGCGCCGGAAAAAAAGTCTACATCGGAGCCGCCGACACCTTCCGCGCCGCCGCCATCGACCAGTTGCAGGTGTGGGCCGACCGCGCGGATAGCCACGGCCACGGCGATACTGCGGGAGCGTCATCCTCGGCCGGGCGAGATGAAGCGAAGCCGTCGGGCCAGGTCGTGATGGTGCGTCAACAGATGGGATCCGACCCCGCGTCGGTGGCGTACGACACTCTGCGATCGGCAGTTGCGAACGGCGCCGACGTGGTTCTCGTCGACACCGCGGGCCGCCTGCACAACAAGATCGGCCTGATGAACGAGCTCACCAAGATCCGAAACGTGATGGCAAAAGTGATTCCCTCGGCGCCGCACGAGGTGATGCTGGTGCTGGACGGATCGACCGGGCAGAACGCGTTCGAACAGGCCGCGCAATTTACCGCTGCAACCAAGGTCAACTCGCTGGCGATCACAAAGTTGGACGGCACGGCAAAGGGCGGTGTGGTGATCGGCATCAGCGACCGTTTTCGCGTTCCGGTGCGCTGGATCGGCATCGGCGAGGGCATCGACGACCTGCGTCCGTTCGATCGCCGCGCTTTTGTCGACGCAATTTTCGGTGACCGGCCGTGAAAAAATTGAAAATCCGCGGCAATTGCCGCGGAAATTGTGCGTTTTTTTTTGCGCACCCCCCTAAAAAATCGCTATTCGAGAAGAAAATGAACAAAAAAACACCGTTATTCCTGTTTTTTTTATTTTTTTTGTCAGCAGGTGTCGCAAACAGCTCTGCTCTCGGCACCGGAATTGGCGCCGCGCCCGAGTGGTTGGAGGCGCTCGCACCCGGCGCGGACACCATAATAAACAACCCCGTGGAGTATCGAAAAGCGCTCGACAAGTTCTCGGAGGCGCAGGTGAGACTGTCGATAACAGATTGTGCGATAGCCTATTACGGGTTTTCATCGCAGCCCGGATTCTCGCCCGACGCACCCGCCGGCGAAGAAGATATGCAGCGTGCGATCATGGCCGAAGATTACGAAACGGCTTACGAGCTGGGTGTCAGCATATTGCAGCACGCGCCGGTCAACCTCACCGCACTCTACTGGACGCTTTTCGCCGCCACCGAGACCGGCAAACCGTGGGAGGTGCGCAACGCACTGAGGGGCAAGTACAATTCGGTGACCTACATCATCTCGCTGAGTGGCAGCGGCATAGCGCCCGACAGCGCCTTCAGGGTGGTGTGGAACGGCGATATGTACACATACACGATGCTCGAACTCGGGCTTGAAATAGGCGACGGATTCCTGTGGGACGGACGCTGGACGGAGTTCGAAGTCACGCCCGCCGTCTCGTCCGGCGAACCCGGTGCATCGGGCGGCGCGAGGGTGCGGTTCGGGCATCCCTCCATATTTTTTGAACTATGGGACGGAAGATAAATATCATCACGATGGGCTGCTCGAAGAATCTGGTCGATTCTGAGCGGCTGGCGGCGAGGGCTGCGGCGGCGGGGTACGAGGTGGCGTTCGACAGCGACGGGGCCGATGCCCGGGTGGTTGTGATCAATACATGCGGGTTCATCGGCGACGCAAAGGAGGAGTCGATCGAGATGATTCTGCGGTTTGCGGCGGCGCGGGCGCGGGGGGCGATCGAGCGGCTGTATGTGATCGGGTGTCTGTCGGAACGCTACGCCGACGAGCTGCGGGCGGAGATCCCCGAGGTGGATTCGTTCTTCGGGGCGCGGGGACTGGACGGGATTTTGGCCGAGTTGGAGGCGACAGCGACAGCAGCGACAGCAGCGACGGGAGTGACGGGAGCGACGGGAGCGACGGGAGCGACGGGAGCGACGGGAGTGGCGACAACGAGTCGGATGCTTTCCACGCCGGCGCATTATGCCTATCTGAAGATCTCCGAGGGGTGCGACAGGCGGTGCGGGTTTTGTGCCATTCCGCTGATTCGCGGGGCGCATGTCTCGGTGCCGATCGAGGAGGTTGTGGCCGAGGCCGAAGAGTTGGCCGCGGGGAGTGTGCGGGAGCTTATCGTCATTGCGCAGGATACTACATATTATGGGCTCGATCTGTATGGCGAGCGGCGGCTGGGCGAGCTGCTGAGGCGGTTGGCGCGCATCGAGGGGGTGGAGTGGATCAGGCTGCACTATGCCTATCCCGCAGGGTTTCCGGACGATGTGATCGAGGCGATACGCGACGAGCCGAAGATCTGTAAATATCTCGATATTCCGATTCAGCACATTGCCGAGGGGCAGCTGCGCGCAATGAAACGCGGGCTCGGAGGTGACGGGACGCGGCGGCTCGTGGAACGGCTCAGGGCGGAGATCCCCGGGTTGGCGCTGCGCACTACCATGCTGGTGGGGTATCCGGGCGAGACGGAGGAGGATTTCGAGGAGTTGGTGGAGTTTGTGCGGCGCGCGCGGTTCGAGAGGCTCGGGGTGTTTCCCTACTCCGCCGAAGAGGGAACTTATTCGGCATCCGAACTTGCGGACGATGTGCCGGACGATGTGAAGCAGCGACGCGTGGAGAGGTTGATGGCGGTGCAGGCCGCGATTTCGGCCGAGACCGGACAGGCGCGGGTCGGGACGGTCGAGAGGGTCGTTGTCGATCGGTTCGAGGAGGGGTTTTGGGTGTGCCGGTCGCAGTGGGACTCGCCGGAGGTGGACGGAGAGGTGCTTGTGCGGGCGGACGGTAAGAGGCTACGGCCGGGTGATTTTACGGAGGTGCGCATCACAGGGGCAACGGAATATGATCTTGAAGCAGCTGTTAATTATTAATTATTAATTGTTAATTGTTAGGGCTAACGCGCAAAATTTTTGCGTAGCCGACAATTAACAATTAATAATTAACAACCTTTTCAGTTTTTTTGCCTATCTTTGCTCTGTCATGTCGTCAAAAGCCCTCATAGAGAGCATCGCCAGGAGTGCGGAGAAGCTGATCGCCGAAAACCGAAGGTTGCGGGGTGAGGTCGGGAAGCTCGATGCGGCCAGGGAGAGGTTGCGCGATGAGAACCGCAGGTTGGCCGCTGAAAATGCCACCCTCGAACGGCGGTTGGCCGTCAAGGAACTCGCCGCCGGATTCGCGGGGGCCGCAGGGGGGGCAGGGGCCGCGGGGGCCGCGGGGGCCGACAGGAGCAAATGGAGCGAAGGGGGCGACAGGAGCGAAGGGAACGAAGGGAACGAGGGAGGTGAAGGAGATAGAGGAGGGGTTGGATATCCCGCACCGCTCGACCGACATGGAGTGAAAATTGCGCGCGCAAGGGTCAACCGTCTTATGCGGGAGGTCGACCGGTGCATCGCGCTGATTAACGCGAAACAATAATGGCTAAGCTGTCGATAACGCTCAAAATCGCCGGAACATCATATCCGTTCCCCGATATCGAAAGCGACGAGGAAGAGGTGTACCGACACGCCGAAAGAGAGGTCAACCGACTCTTCGCCCAAGGTGCACATCCGTCGCTGCTGCCAAAGGATCGGCTCGCGTTGGCTGCGCTGAGGCTCGCGATGGAAAACGTAACCCTCAAAGCCAGCCGGTCGCTCGGAGAAGACCTCGACAAACTTGCCGAAATCGACCGCGCCATGACCGACTACCTCGCCGCCGAAAAGTAGGGGCCAGAAGTGAGAGGGGCCGAGAGAGAGGGGGCCGAGAGAGGGGGCGAGGGCGAGGGTGAGAGGCCGGAGAGTGAGGGGCCGAGGGTAAAAGGGCTGAGGAGTAAGGGCTGAGGAGTAAGGGGGCCGGAGTGCGGAATGTAGAGTGTGGGGTGGGGCGGGGCGAGAAGGAGAGGGAGAGGGAGAGAGTGTGTGGCCGCGACGGACGAAAAATGACGACGAAAAATGACGGCGAAAAGTAAAAACAGGTTCTTTAATATACCGGAATTTCCCGCTGATTCCTTAAGTTTTGCGAAACTCAACACTTTCTAAATCAGGGTTGAAGTGCGCCCGCCAAAAACAGGCCTTAACTCCCCAAAAGGAGTGCATCCGCGTGGTGCCGTTGGACGTTTGCGGCGTGGCCCAGACCCCGTACATGACGTATCGGAGATTCGTCAAACAAGACAAGGAATCGGCGGTTTTTTTTATAATTGTTAGTTATTAATTGTTAATGGGCTAACGCACAAAATTCTGCGTAGCTAACAATTAACAATTAACAACTTACAATTAAAAACGACCGGAGGGGCGGGTCGGACGGGCCCCACAACATAAATATATATACTTTCTTACACAACATGGACACATTATTGATAATAGGAATTGCGGTCGCTGCCGCTGCCGCTGCCGCCGGAATTACTCTTTTCCTCACCGGAAATCTCTCGAAAAAACGACGCTCGTCGATCCTCAAAGAGGCCGAAGCCGAGGCCGAAATGATCAAAAAAGAGAAGATACTTCAGGCAAAGGAGAAATTTATCCAACTCAAAAGCGAACACGACCGCGCCGTCAACGAACGAAACCAACGTGTCGCGCAAAGCGAACAGCGCGCAAAACAGATCGAAGCCGGGCTCGAAGGGCAAAAACGCGAACTTGAAAACAAAGCGCGCGAACTCGACAACAAAGCTCAGGACGCCGAAAAACTCAAGGAACAGTACGCAAACCAAATGGCTGCGCTCGACCGTAAGAAAGAGGAGTTGGCCGCCGTTATATCGGAACAGAACGCACGGCTGGAGACCATCGGCGGAATGAGTGCCGAGGAGGCTCGCGGGATACTTGTGGAAAACATCCGCTCGGAGGCGCAGGCGCAGGCCGCCGCCTATGTGAACGAAACTCTCGAAGAGGCCAAGATGACCGCGTCGAAGGAGGCAAAGAAGATCGTCGTGCAGTCGATACAGCGTGTGGCAACCGAGACCGCCATCGAGAACTCCGTCACGGTGTTCAACATCGAGAGCGACGAGATCAAGGGACGAATCATCGGACGCGAAGGACGTAATATTCGGGCGCTGGAGGCCGCGACCGGCGTAGAGATCATTGTGGACGACACGCCCGAGGCGATCATTCTGTCGGGATTCGATCCGGTGAGGCGCGAAATCGCGAGGTTGGCTTTGCATCAACTCGTTACCGACGGACGCATACATCCGGCGCGCATCGAGGAGGTTGTCACAAAGGTCGAAAAACAGATCGAGGAGGAGATCGTCGAAGCGGGAAAACGCACGGCGATCGACCTGGGAATACACAATCTGCATCCGGAGCTGATACGGCTCATCGGCAAGATGAAGTATCGCTCGTCCTACGGGCAGAACCTGTTGCAGCATGCGCGCGAGACGGCAAATCTTTGCGGGATCATGGCGGCCGAACTCGGGCTGAATGCGAAGACTGCGCGGAGAGCCGGATTGCTGCACGATATCGGAAAGGTGCCCGACGATCAGCCCGAACTGCCGCACGCTATCATCGGGATGCAGTTGGCTGAGAAATATAAGGAGCGGCCCGATGTCGCAAACGCCGTCGGTGCGCACCACGACGAGATGGAGATGACTTCGCTGATCGCACCAATCGTGCAGGTTTGCGACGCGATTTCGGGTGCGCGGCCCGGGGCACGGCGCGAAGTGGTCGAGAGCTACATCAAGAGGCTCAAGGAGATGGAGGATATTGCGATGGCCTATCCGGGTGTGATGAAAACTTATGCAATTCAGGCGGGACGCGAACTGCGCGTGATCGTAGGTGCGGACAAACTGAGTGACGCCGAATCGGACGCTCTGTCGCACGATATCGCCAAGAAGATCCAGGAGGAGATGACCTATCCCGGGCAGGTGAAGATCACGGTGATTCGGGAAACGAGGGCGGTATCTTACGCCAAGTAAGATACTGCACGAGGCTCACCGACGGAGGTAAATTTGGGCGGTATCTTACGCCAGGCAGGGCTCGCTTACATATCAAAAATCGGCCGCCTCGTTTTCGGGGCGGCTGGTTTATATCAGGGTGTTGTCGGCGGCGGGATCGTAGCCGGTGTCTTCGAGCAGGCGCGGACCCTCGGCGGCGGCTACGGCGAGGCGATCGCAGCGTTCGTTCTCGGGGATGGAGGCGTGGCCCTTGATCCAGATGAATTTTACGCGGTGGCGACGGTAGACTCGCAGAAAACGCGCCCAAAGGTCGGGATTCTTCTTGCCGCGGAAACCCTTGCGCTCCCAGCCGAAAAGCCACCCTTTGTCAACCGCGTCGACCACGTAGCGCGAGTCGGAGTAGACCGTCACCTCGTGGCCGTCGCCCTTGAGCGTTTCGAGGCCCGCGATCACGGCAAGAAGTTCCATGCGGTTGTTGGTGGTCAAACGGTAACCCGCGCTCAGCTCCTTGCGATGCGGAGGCAGGCCTGTGCCCGCCGGAGCCAAAAGCACCACCCCATAGCCTCCACGGCCCGGGTTGCCCTTTGCGGCGCCGTCGGTATAAATTGTTACCTTTGCCATATATATGACAAAGGTAACAATTTATAAGTGAAGAGTGATGAACGAAGAGTGAAGAGTTGGGCTAACGTGATAAAAAATTGTGCGTAGCTCACTCTTCACTCTTGGCTTTTCACTCTTCACTAAAAAAAGATGGCTCCGGATTTCGGAGCCATCTTTTTTACATCATGCCGCCCATGCCGCCGGGAGGCATCATGGGAGCGGGATTGTCCTCTTTCTTATCGACTAGCACGCATTCGGTAGTCAGGAACATCGAGGCGATCGACGCGGCGTTCTCCAATGCAACACGCGCGACTTTCGTCGGGTCGATGATGCCCGCCGCGAAGAGGTCTTCGTACTTGTCGGTGCGGGCGTTGTAGCCGGTCGAGCCTTTGCCCTCGCGAACTTTGTTGACTACCACGCTGCCCTCGCCGCCCGCGTTGGCGACGATCTGGCGCAGAGGCTCTTCGATGGCACGGCGGACGATAGCGATACCGGTGGTTTCGTCGTCGTTGGCACCTTTCATCTTCTCCAGCGCGTCGGCAGCGCGGATGTAGGCAACGCCGCCTCCCGGGATGATGCCCTCCTCGACAGCCGCACGGGTGGCCGCAAGGGCGTCGTCCACACGGTCTTTCTTCTCCTTCATCTCGACCTCGGTCACCGCGCCCACGTAGAGAACCGCAACACCGCCGGCGAGTTTGGCAAGGCGTTCCTGGAGCTTTTCGCGGTCGTAGTCGCTCGTGGTGGTCTCGATCTGTTTGCGGATCTGGGCTACGCGGGCGTCGATGTCGGCTTTCTTGCCGCCGCCGTTCACTATCGTCGTGTTCTCCTTGCCCATCGTCACCTTGTCGGCCGTGCCGAGCATCTCGACGGTGGCCTGTTCGAGCTTGAAGCCGGTATCCTCGCTGATGACGGTGCCGCCCGTGAGAGTGGCGATGTCCTGAAGCATCTCCTTGCGGCGGTCGCCGAAGCCCGGAGCCTTCACTGCTGCAATTTTGAGCGTGCCCCTCAGACGGTTGACTACCATCGTGGCGAGAGCTTCGCCGTCGACGTCCTCGGCGATGATGACCAACGCGCGGCCCTGCTGGGCGACGGGTTCCAGGACACCCATGATCTCCTTGAGCGTCGAGATCTTCTTGTCGGTGATCAGGATGTAGGGTTTCTCCATGACGGCCTCCATCTTCTCGCTGTCGGTCATGAAGTAGGCCGAAATGTAGCCGCGGTCGAACTGCATGCCCTCCACCACGTCCACATAGGTGTCGGTGCCCTTGGCCTCCTCGACGGTGATGACACCCTCTTTGCTCACCTTGCCCATCGCCTCGGCGATCAGCTCGCCGATCTTCTCGTCGTTGTTGGCCGAGCTGGCTGCAACCTGCTTGATCTTTTCGATGTCGGCGCCCACGGCCTTGGACTGCTTCTTGAGGCTGGAGACCACCTCGGCAACTGCTTTGTCGATGCCGCGCTTCAAGTCCATCGGGTTGGCTCCGGCGGTGACGTTCTTGATGCCCACGCCGATGATCGCCTGGGCCAGAACGGTTGCCGTGGTGGTGCCGTCGCCCGCGTCGTCATTGGTGCGCGAGGCGACCTCTTTGACCATCTGCGCCCCCATGTTGGCGAACGGGTCGTCGAGCTCGATCTCTTTTGCAACCGTCACGCCGTCCTTGGTGATCTGAGGCGCGCCGTACTTCTTGTCGATGATCACGTTGCGACCCTTGGGGCCCAGCGTCACCTTCACCGCGTTGCTGAGCGCGTCGACACCCTCCTTGAGACGTTCGCGCGCTTCTACGTTGTATTTGATTTCTTTTGCCATTTTGCTTATCCGATTATTGCGAAGATATCGCTTTGTTTCATCATGAGGTAGGTCTCGCCGTCGTGGGTGATCTCGGTGCCGGCGTACTTGCCGTAGAGCACTTTGTCACCCGGCTTGACCTCCATCTTAATCTCCTCGGTGCCCGGGCCGGCAGCGACGACTGTGCCCGCGAGGGGTTTCTCCTTGGCCGTGTCGGGGATGATCAGCCCGCCGGCGGTCTTCTCTTCGGCAGGGTCGGGCTTGATGAGCACTCTGTCTGCCAATGGTTTGATTTTCATAGATTTATAAGTTATAAGTTAATAATATTGTTATGGGTTTTTGTTTCACGTTTTGTGCTTCATGTTTAAACTTCACGCGGCCCCTCGTACAATGCGCGTGCCAAAGGGTTCGGAGTGCAAAATTGGCATTTTTTTCTGACAATCCCGCCTCGTCGTGCGACAAAATGACAGGACGATGGATATGGCATGCGGAGAAACAGCCCGTAATGGCACGAGGCAGGGCTGCCACCGTCTGAAAGTGACCACCGCGGAATGAGGTTTTGATAATTCCCGCGATTGTTTTACCTTTGCCGGGCAAACTTTAATTAAAATTACCGCATGAAAACTCTTACCGACCAGATCAACGAAAAGATCGACCAATTCCAGGAAAATGTAACCAACCACGTCGAGAAAGCGAATAAAGCCGCCGGTGCCCGTGCCCGCAAAGCATCGCTCGAACTCGAAAAAATGCTCAAGGAGTTCCGCAAGAAATCGCTCGAAGCCCAGAATAAGATTGCGTAACAGCCTGAATAGACCGGCCACGGGATTGCCGGAAAAACACCCACGAGCGTGCCGGATTCGGTACGCTCGTGTCATTTGGAACGAAAAGTTAGAAACGGCAGCCCCGTTTTGGCAGCATTACCCCCACGCAGCGCAACACTCCGTAAATGCTCCAATATGCAGTGGTAAATAATAGCCTTATCATCGCCGCGGGATATAATGTTTCAGAATCCGAATTTGATACCGGCCGAGGCGTAGGGCGAAGTGCGGAAATAGTGGGAGTCCACCGACGCAAACATCGCCCGAAGGGTCAATTCGCTGTATTCGGCGGGGCGCATGGCGCTGAGGCCGGCCATTGCGAAGAGCGACAGCCCGCTCCTGCCGAGGCGGAGTTCGGGTTTGAGTCCGGCGACCATGTATTGATGGGAGAACATCATTCGCTTCCCGTCCTGCTTGAGGAGCGCCATCTGCCCGTTCATCTCGAAGGCGAGCGAGAGGCGGAACCAATCGCTAAACTCGTATCCTGCTGCGAGTTCGATCCCCTCCATCATCGAGACGTTCACTTTTAACCTGCCCTCCAGCCGCCAGTCGAGGTACAATGCCGGAAAGAGCATCGGATAACCCAGAGAGTTGTTTGCTGCCAGCCCCGCGCCGAGATCGAGATTTGGTCGCAGATGCCAGATGAAAACAACGCCCCCGCTTCCGAGAACATGCTCCCAGCCGATGTTCGAGACACGGGCAAAGGGTGTGAAAACGCCCGCCCCGAGAGTTGCCATCATCGACATTCGCTCACCGAGCGGCCGCATGTGAAAAAGTCCGAGCGACAGGTTCATGATCTCGGAGGGTAAGGCCATCTCGCGGGTGAAGCCACGGTTGTCGAGCGAAGCGTGGGAGCCGCCCAGCCCGATGCCCCAGGCCGTCGGACGATTGCGCTCGTTTATCTTCATGTAGAGCGGGATATTGGCGCTCCCCGAGTAGACCAGGGACGAGCCTCGGGCTCTGCCGATCTTTTCCGGCTTCGCATCGTCGTTGGGCAGATACATATAGTGCGAATTGCCTATATACTCGGTCTTGAAAGTGATCTGTGCGCCGGCTGCCGTGCAGAAAAGGAGTCCCGCCACGGCGAGGCATAAGGATATTATTCTCATAATGTTCGTAATTGATTTCGATGCAAATGTCCGCAGGAACGGGCGTGCCGCAAAAATCTTTTGACAACAGGCACAATATCGTTGACGACAGGCAGTTTCCGCCGGTAATTTCTTTTTGGAAACATATTACCTTTGCCCTCATGAATATGAAGAATTACAGATGGATCGTCGCCGGACTTTGGACGGTCATTACGCTGACGGTTTTCTACCAGTTTATCGGCGTCTGTCCCTTGTGGGAAGCCGTGCTGTTCGCTTCGTCTTTCCTTGCGATCACCTGTTGAGGAGTAACAGAATGGGGCGATTTGTCGTTTGGTTTTTCCTGTTCTCTTTCCTTTTGGCTTTCCTGTATGCCTGCGTCAACACCCTGTTTGTCTGGCTCGAAAGGAGGGAGGTTTTTCCCGCTTCCGTGATATTTTCGGGTCTGGCAAGGCCGCTCTATGTGGAGTTTCTGGGGAACATATTGTCCGGATTCGCATCCAATCTGATTTTCTGTGCCGTGCGGTTTTTCGAGGAGCATTACCGCATGGCGCAGCAGCACGCCCGGTTGCAGCGGGCGCATCTGGAGGACGAGTTGCGTTTTCTGCGCTCGCAGATAAACCCCCACCTGATGTTCAACGTGCTGAACCATATCCACATTTTGATGAAAAAGGATGCCGACAGGGCCGACGAACTGCTCGTGCGCTATTCCGACGTGCTGCGCTATCAACTATATGAAGCCAATCGCGAGGCCGTTTCGCTGGGCAAGGAGGTCGATTATCTGAAAGATGTCGTCGATGTGGAGAAAATGCGCTGGGGCGACGAACTGAAAGTGAATTGCAGCTGGAGCATCGAAGACGGCATGGTCGGGATCAGTCCGATGCTTTTGATCCCCTTCGTGGAGAACGCCTTCAAACACGTTTCGCGCCTCCCCTCCGAGGTCGGATATGTGAACATTGCGCTCGAACAGAAGGGCGATACACTTCGATTGACGGTCGAAAATTCAAGGACGGGCGAGGCTCCGCGAAAAAAGAATGCATCGGGTCTGGGCTTGGAGAATGCGCGCAAACGGCTCGAAATCCTCTATCCCGACAGGCACGAACTCGTTGTACACAAGACCGACAGCGTGTATAAGACCACACTGACAATTACGCTATAAAAGAATGGCAGAGAGCACTAAAACCACGAATCCCCTGCGCTGTCTGGTAGTCGACGACGAGCCGATAGCGCGGGAAGGTATTGTAGATCTGGCTGATAAGGTCGATTTTCTCACCGTGGCGGGAACATGCGGCTCGGCGATGGAGGCGGTCGAATTTCTGCGGGTGAACCGCGTCGATCTGATGTTCCTGGATGTGAATATGCCCTACCTGACGGGGCTGGAGATGTTGGAAACGATCGAGAAACCGCCTCTGACGATTCTCACGACGGCCTATTCGGAATACGCGCTGGAGGGCTATCGCTTGCAGGTGGTCGATTATCTGCTGAAGCCCATCACGTTCCAGAGGTTCTGGCAGGCGGCCCTGAAGGCGCAGCAGACTTTTCAGGAGCGGGAGGCCCTGCAAAACGGCAGCCCGGAGAGCGCGTCCCCGTTCCTGTACATAAAACAGAGCGACGGATTTCAGAAGATCGCCCGGCAGGATATACTCTTTGTCGAGAGCATGGAGAATTACGTCAAATTTATTCTGGCCGACAGGCAACTCGTCGCGCACCAGACGATGACCTCCATAGAGGAGATGCTGCCCGGCGACACGTTTTTCAGGATACACAAGTCGTTTCTCGTGAACATCCACCATATCGACATGATCAGCGGCGGCCGCATTTTCGTCGGCAAGCACGAACTGCCCCTCTCCCGCCACCGCCGCGAAGAGCTGATGCGGTCGGTGGTCTATAAAAACCTGATCGGGAAGTGATCGTCTCGCACCACCGGTAACGTGCCGACCACTTGTTACAGATGGGGCGGGTGGGCAAAAAAACGCACGCCTCCTCCTTCGCGCCTCGGCATAGGCTCGTGAACGAAACTATGCGTTCGGCTTGGAAGATAAAGATAAAAGCCAACCCTCGTTTCCGAGGGTTGGCTTTTATCTTTGGGTGGAAGATGGGGCTCGAACCCACGACCTTCGGAACCACAATCCGACGCTCTAACCAGCTGAGCTACGTCCACCGTTTAAGTTGAGAGTTGAAAGTTGGCTACGCAGAAAATTAGCTACGCGGAAAGTTGGCTGGATTGCTTCGTCGCGTACGCTCCTCGCAATGACGCGGCGCGTCGGCCAACTCTTCACTCGTCACCCCTCACTCATCACCCCTCACTCGTCACTCTCAAAGAGCGTTGACGTGGAGTTGCAGGCTGCTCTTCAGGTTGCCCGCCTTGTTCTTGTGGATCACGTGCGAACCGGCGAGTTTGTCGAGCATGGAGCTCACCTTGGGCAACAACGCTTCGGCTGCGGCCTTGTCGGTGGTGTTGCGCAGGGCTTTGACGGCGTTGCGCGTGGTTTTGTGGTAATAGCGGTTGCGCAGACGGCGGGTTTGCGTCTGACGGATCCTTTTGAGTGATGACTTGTGGTTTGCCATTATGATGTTGTTTTTATTTACAGTAAAAAACGGGTGCTCGTTTAACTCGCACCCAGTTTGTTACGGTGTTCGCCCCAAAGCTCGCACCCTGTAGCCCATAGGAGAGTCGAACTCCTCTTTCAAGAATGAAAATCTTGCGTCCTAACCGATAGACGAATGGGCCTTTTTTTTCGTTTTGCGGGGACAAAGATAGGTAAAAAATGTTCCCGCGCAAAAAATTATTGAAAAAATATTTTGCCGCCCCCGGCAAGCGTCAGACGGTGGTCGGCGAACTCGTCCACCAACGACAGCTCGTGCGACGAAAAGACGACTGTGCGGCCACGCTCGCGGGCCAAACGACCCAGAAGTTCGCACACCTCGCGCCGCGCAACGAAGTCGAGGAACGCGGTCGGCTCGTCCAACAGAACCACCGGAGTATCCTGCGCAACCACACGGGCGATCATCACCCGCTGGGCCTCGCCGTCGCTCAAAGTGTCGAGCGGAGAGGAGGCGTGGGCGGACATGCCGACAAGGGCCAGGGCGCTGTCGACGGCGGCATCGTCTTCGGGTGTCAGACGGCCTATCCAGTCGGTGTAGGGAGTGCGGCCCAGAGCCACGACGTCGCGGGCGCGCAGATTGGCAACGCGGATGCGCTCGGTGGAGACGAAACCCACCGTGCGGGCCAGACTGTGCGCGGACATGGAGGCGAGGTCGGTTCCGCCCACAAAAACACTGCCCGAGAGAGGTCGCGCAAGGCCCGCCATCACTCGCAGCAGGGTGCTTTTGCCGGTGCCGTTGCGACCCACAAGGGCGATGAGGCTGCCGGCGACGAAGGTGGCGTTGGCATTCTCGACGAGCACGCGGCCCGAGGTGCGGCCCGAAGATATTCTATCCCGTGCGGAGTAGCCTATCGACAGATCTTTCAGTGTGATGTCCATGCCCTCCATGACGTCAGAATGTCCGGCGGCCACGAACCACCACTAATATTATTACCGGTATGCCCACAAGTGCGGTTATGGTGTTTATAGGGAGCGGGGTGCGGCCCACGGCGGCCGAAACCACGTCGCACGCCAACATCGTGACCGCTCCCAGAAGCATCGACGCCGGCATCAGCACTCGGTGGCGCGCCTCGCCCGAAAGCATGCGAGCAATGTGCGGAACGGCAAGGCCCAGAAATCCGATCGGGCCGCAAAACGCAGTCACCGTTCCGGCCAGCAGTGTTGTCGAGGCAAAGACCAGCATGCGCACACGGCCCACCCTGACTCCCATCGTGCGGGCGTAGTTCTCGCCCAACATCAGGCCGTCCAGAGGTTTGATGACAGCCACCGAGATGGCGAGCGCCGACACCACCACCGGCACCAGTACCCGCAACTGGGTGGCGGTGACACCACCGAGCGAACCCATTGTCCAGACGACGAACGATTTGACCGCACCCTCGGAGCTGAAATATTGAAGAACCTCGACCACCGCACCCGCTATGCTGCCCAGCATCATGCCTATTATCAGTATAGCCATGATGTCTTTTATGCGGCGGCTCACGGCGGCGACGAGCAGGAAGATCACCCCCGCGCCCACCCATGCGGCTCCCACCGTGCCGAGGCTCTGAAGCGCCGCCCCGAGCGGTGTCGGGGAGATCGCGGCCAACGGCGCGCCCAACAAAAACAGCGCAACCCCGAGGCTTGCACCCGAACTTATGCCCAACACGTAAGGGCCCGCCAACGGGTTGCGGAACAGTGTCTGCATCTGCAAGCCGCTCGCCCCCAGGGCCGCGCCCGCCAGAATCGCCACGATCGCCTTCGGAATGCGGAAACTGCGGACTATGTAGGCGGCGGTTTCGTCGACACCGGGTGCGCCCGTCAATGCGTCCCACACCTGCGCGAAGGTGAGGCGCACGGAGCCAGTCCACAGGTCGAGAGCCACGAGCAGCAGCAAGGCTGTCGAACCGGCGGTGAACAGTATGGTCGTGCGGCGAGCCATTCAGTGTAGTCTTCTATAATAATATAAGGTTGTGTCGGCGGGGGCTTCGGGGGACTCGGCGCTCTCGGCGGACTCGGGATGGAGGATACGCACCAGATCGCGCAGCACGAGGTCGGGACGCACAACGCCCGATTCCCAGAAATCGCTCCCTCCGGCGGGTGTCGTGCGGGCATTGTTGTTGTAGACCGCTCCGCGGCGTACCGGCGGCGTGGAGGCGAAACGCGGATTGTCCGCCAACAGCTCTCCCAACGTAGAGCAGGTGCCCGTGCCGAGCCAGAAGTCGGCCCGCTGCATCGCAACATAAGCCTCCTCGATGTCGATCGGACGGCTGTCGCGACCTTCGTGGGCCGCACCGCGACAGACCGACTCCCCGCCCGCGTCCCGGACAAGCCGCACCATGTAGTTTTCGTCGCCCGGAATGTACCACACATCCCTGTACGGCGCGTTGAACATCACCTCGGGGCGGTGGCCGTCGCGGGCGATATCCACCGCGTGCGCTTTCAGATCGTCGTAGGCGCTTGCGATCGAGGCGAAACGCTCCGCTGCGCGATCCGGAAGTCCGCACATGGCCCCGATCGCAACCAGCCACTCCGCGCGGCCCAGCGGCGAGGATTCCAGATAGTCGCCCACGAAAACGCACGGTACTCCCATCTCGCGCAGCCGGCCCGCGACACCACCCTCATCGCCCGACGTCACGCCGTAGACCAGCATCAGGTCGGGACGCAGAGACGCCAGACGTTCGAAGTCTATCGCCGCGTCGTAGCCCACGTCGGCTATGTCGCCCGCGCGAAGGCGATCACCCACCTCCGGGTCGGTGATGAATTCGCCGCCCGAGACACCCACTATCCTGTCCGCCGCGCCCAGCTCGCCCAGAAACGCGACGTAGCTCGATGACATGCATACTATGCGGCGGGCGGGAGTTTTCAGCACCGTGCCCCCGAATTCAGCCGGAGGTTCCTCGCCGTCGCCGGAGAGAAAAACCCACTGCTCGACACCCTCGGCGCCCTGCCACGGGTCGGTGATGCGGACGGCGTGGCTGCGGGTGCCCGCTTCGTGGATCACAAAACCGGCCGCGTGTGAAGGCCGGTAGACAACCGCGCCCGGCTCGAAGGCCGCATGACGCGCACCGCAGCCCGACAGCAGAAGCACAAGAAGCACAATAGTGAGCGAAAAGGTTTTTTTCATAGCGCTATGTTTGCGGGTTCAAAGATAATGTATATCTTTGCACTCTCAAAATCGTTCGGGGTGTAGCTCAGCCCGGTTAGAGTACACGTCTGGGGGGCGTGTGGCCGCTAGTTCGAATCTAGTCACCCCGACAGAAAAAAGCCGTCTTTCGACGGCTTTTTTCGTATCGTATCGCGACGGGTCTATTTGACCGATTCGAGGTGTTTTGCAAGCTCGGCGGCGTTGGCCGAAGCCTTCGAACCGGCGGCACGGAAATACTCGGCGGCCTTCGCGGCATTACCCTGCAGGAAGGTCAGAATACCCATGTTGTTGTTCCAGTCGGCGTCGGAGGTATCCTTCACCCTGCCCAGATAGGTCGCCGCGGCGGCCAACTCGCCCCTCTGAAGCGCGGCGGCGGCGGCGTTGTTGTTGGCTATGTCGCTGTCGGGGAAGGCCCTTGCGGCGATCTCGTTCACTTCGCGGAACTCATCCGAACCGGGCTGGTAGGTCTCGGCGATCAGGAACAGCTCGTTGAGCGAGAGGTTGCGCGGGCTGGTGTGCATGATCTCCTTGCCGCGCTCGACCGATATCGGGGCGACTTCGAAATCGAGAACGTAGTCGGTGCGGCGCAGACGCGGATAGATCTCGGCCATCATTGTTTTGTAGCCCTCGGCATTTGCTGCGATCATCTCGCGGTCGCGGGCGTCGTACTCGGCCGAGCCGTTGATAACTTCGAGCAGCGACTGTTTGCCCGCTATGTTCGATTCGGCAACCAATTTACCCAACGTGGCCCAGTCTTCACCGGCGCCCTCGGAGGAGATGAGGCTGGCGGGGAAGTTGTAGATCCTTCTCAGGTATTGGTTCAGGGCGTCGGCACGGCGCTGCGAAAGTGTCATGTTGCTCACGTGAGAACCTTCGGGAGATGCGTTGCCCACGAGGGTGATGCCGGTGATGGTTGCGTCGGCGTCGTTGTTCACGCGGGAGACCATAGCCTCGATGCTTGCCAACTCGGCGGCGTTACCGCGGAAGTCGGCGTTGATGGTCGAGCTGCCGACCGGGAATTCGAGGTATGCCGATCCGCTTTCGTTACGCACCTTGACAGGCTCGGCCATCGGAACTATGAAGCTCGTGACGAAGACGGGTTCGTAACGAACCTTGGCTACGGGAGCGGGAGCGGGTGCGGGAGGGGGAGGAGGCACAACGGCAACGGGAGCCACCTTGGAGCCGCCGCCGAAGATCAGGTTGACACCCAGCTTGGTGGGGCCGAAATAGTTCTTCGGTTCGGCGGGAAACTCTTCGCCGCACGGGATACATTCGTATCTCTTATACCCTTTGTAGGCGTAACCCACGCCGGCGGTCACTTCGAGACCCCAGTGGCGCGAGAAGTTCCAGCGATGGCCCCAACTGATACCCGCGCCGTACAGATCGCCCTGAAAGCGGTTGTCGTGCATGTACTGGGTGAAGGGGCCGCTGGGCAGACCGCCCACGTTGTAGAAGGCATAGTGGGCGTGCACACCGAAGAAGTGGCCGCGGAAAGTTTCGCTCAGCCAATAACGGAATTCGGGCTGTATACCCCAGTGTTTCCACTTGGTGAGACCACCGCGAAAGGTGAACGGATTCCACTGACCCATCAGGTCGACAGAGGTGTGACCGCCCGTACGGAATTCGAACGCAAGGTTCATAGATGCGGTAAGATCGGCCAAAAGGTTGGTCTTGATGTTCCACGTGGGCAGGGATATCCCGTTTTCAGCGCGATATGCATCCCACTTTTTTGTTTGCGCCGACATGGCCATCGGTACGACGACCAGTAGCAAGAGGATCCTGTAACGTAATTTCATAATCACTGTCTGTTTTTATGTTGGTATTCAAACTCTGCACACAAGCCCCCCGACATGTTCCCACACGAAAAAAACGTGCCGAAAGACAACATGGTACTAATCCCCTCTCCTGCCGACAAAGGTAGTAATAGTTTTCTGATTTACAAGTGTGGGATCGTTTAAATTATTTCTCCGAACTGAAGCAGCGCACACCTATGGCGTACTCGTAGTTTATGGTACCGGGTGTGGGTTCCAATTCGTCGATGCCGGCGATGATGCCGTAACCTGCCGTCGCGGTCAGGGGTGTGGCCGACCAGTAGAGGGTGTTGCCGCCGTGGGCTCCGGTGTCCATGTGGCGGTATCCGGCGGCGGGCAACGGCAGGCCCGGGTCAAGGCCTCCGTTCCAGCCCTCGGGGCCGCCGTCGGGCATGCGCCATCCGTCTCCGAAATAGTAGGTGCACGGCTCGCCCAAGCCTTTGTCAGGCTCCATTTTCCAGCCGTCGAGGCCGTTCATTCCGCTTCGGAATCCTCTTTGCGGGATCCTTTTCCAGGGATCGGGGCCGCGGTCTGTGCCGACGAGCCCTCGCATCGCCTCCAGCGCCGGATGGGGATAACCGATGCCGTTGTAATCGGCCGGGGCGGCGATTATGTCCTCGATGCCGAACTCGGGGTCGCCCACGTCGCTGCTCAGGGCGGTGAGCGAACCCCACTTGAAGAGGGCCGTGTAGACCGTCTCGGAGTGGAGTCCGCCCTCGTCGGGGAACATGAGGGCCGCCTCGGCCTCAAGGGGCGTTCCGGCGAACGCGCTCGATCCGCGAAGTGTCAGCTCACCGAAACGGGGCCCGCCGGCGATGTAGCCTATCACACCCGGGGCGGCGTGAACACCCCGCGGCGTCTGGATCACGAAGACCCCCTTGGAGAGGCCGCTCTCTCCCGCGACGACCCAAATCCAGGCTCCCCGCATGCGGTGTGTGTCGTTCTCCGAGAGGGCCTGCACTTCGAGACGGCGCGAGTAGAGGGTGCCGCCGTCGGAATCGGGAGCGGAGGTCTCGGCGGGATGAACACGCAGCGAGACGTCGAGCCAGCCGGAGCCGTTACCGTGCGGGTACTCTATCTTGTAGGAGCCATCTTCGGTCAGCAGCCCTATGCCGGCCACGTTGCTCGTCGCCTCGAAACCTCCCGGGACGACACCGGCGATGTAAACATATTCGGGGGCCCCGATCCGATACTTGTCGACCATAACGCCGCCACCGATGACGGTGTTCCACGGAATAACCTCGGGAACGACCAACAGGCGGGCATTGGCAACCGTAGCGTCGAGGTGCAGCCAGGTGTTGCGCGGAACGGAGTATCCGAGATTTGCCGAGGAATGGCAGCCGATCGCCGCCGACACTGTGGAGCCTCCGAGCGTAAGGGCAAGTTTCATGGCCTCCTCCGGCCCCGCGACGGCAGGCAGTATCAGCTCGGGCAAAACGATGCGGTCGAAACGGACGATGTAGACGTCGGCACCTCCGGCGCCCGCACCCTCCTCCAGCCACCAATATCCGTCGGCTCCCGACGCGGGGACGGGCTTCGGATCGGCGGGAATTTCGGGGTCGGCCACCCATGCGGCCGCGCGGGCGGTGTAGGTACGGGCTGTGGCGCGCGGATCGTCGTTAGGTTTTCCGGCCTCCTGCAACCATGCCGCCGCCGCGGTGTTCGATATCTCTATCGTGCCCTCGCCCCCGCTCTCCCAATCGTCGAACTGGGACAGGGTGAGGGTGAGCTCGATGCTCAGGCGGATACCCACGCGGGTCAGGGCGGGACTCCAGAGGGTGTCGTCGTAGTCCAGGCCGCCGGCCCTGACGTGGTGGTCGCCGACGATCTCGACCCCGCGCTCGATGGCGAACATGGGGATGGAAGCGGTCTGGTCGAACGCCTCGCCGGTGAGTAGCGCGTTGCGTATCTTGCCCGTCACGTTGTAGTTGGCGGGAGTGGCGAAGAAGTCCTCTTCGAAGCGGTCGCCCGGAGTCGCGCCGTTCGCATCGCCGTTGGCTATGATCACGATGTCGTAGGTTCCGGTCAGCGCCTCTATCTCTATGCGGTCGGCGTCCGGAGGCACGGTCTGTTCCACGCGGGTGACGAACGCGCCGGTCGACGAACGATAGAGCAGAAGGGCTATGTGGGTGATCTCGGTGTCTTTCGCGCGTCCGTCGGCATCGCTCGCATCGGCTCCGTCGCCCGGGAGGAGTTCGTCGGGATCGTGGTAGCCGCGGGTGGAGGCGCCCGAAGCCGTGGGGCTGAACGAAATGACGACGGGAAGGCCATCGTCCCGTCCATCCGACGGCACGGCATCCCTCATGCACGAGGCGAGCGACGAGGCCGACAACAAAAGCGATAATGCCGTAGTGCGCAGTTTCATATATTTTTCAATTTTCATCGCTCCCTGCGGGGCGGTCGGGCCACCGCAGGGATGATCGGGAGCGATAGATTGGGGGGGTCGCACCCGATAGTTTTCAATCTCAGGGCAGAGGCACCGGATCGGCGTCGGCCACGGGACGGATCGAATATCCGAAAGCCTTGAAATCACCGTTCGTCACGTCGAGGATCTCTCCGCCGCCGGACGGATCGTCGTCCCCGAATTCGAGCCGTTTGGCCGACACACCGTCGATCCAACCCTGCGATGTCCAATAGTATCCGTGAGTGTTGACATCCGACAACTGCCCTGCCGCGATGCGCCTGCCCGCTGCGGGCAGGAACCGCAGGTTGCTCGCACCATATCGGCGCGAGGCGTAACCGTAGACGGGTGTCCAGTCGAAATTGGCGGTCGTCAGGGCCGAGAACGGATCGGACAGCGGCACACGGAAGCCCGCGGGCGAGGGGTCGTAAACAGTCTTCACACTCGTCGTGCGGGCGAAGGCGGCGTCGTTGTCGTCGTAGAGGGCCGGATCGGATGCGTCCCACAGATCGGTTGCGCCGCCCGCCGGCCAAATGCCCGGAGCCGTGCAGAACAGATTGGGGTGTAGTATAGCCTCGTTCACCGAGCCGATCGAGCCTTCGTAGCCCAAACGCAGATCCGGCGGGCCGAAGATCGTCACTTCGGTGTCGGATGTTCCCTGCGCCGGGGGCATCGGGTCTTTGCGTCCCCACTGGAAATAGGGGTTGCGGCCGGTTGTGGCGTCCGTCGGGCCGCTTTTCAGAACTATGAGCATGTCGCGCTCACGACCCGAGACCACCTGACGCAGACGCACCGTCGCACGGTGTTCGCGGAACATACGGCCGCCGGAGGATGTCACCCAGCCTATGTTGTAGTTCATCACACGGTAGCGGGCGTTAGTGCCCGTCATTTCGAAGGTGGCGGCAAGCGGATCGGCGGCGGCGAAAACCGCGACCGGTGTCACCCAGATGTGCCAGCTCCAGAGGATCACACCTGCGGAGTTGCGCACGGCCACCACGGCGTTGCCCTGAACGATGCTGACCGGAGAGAGGTCGAAAGCGAGGAAGTGCCGGTCGTCGACAAGGCGCACGTTGGTGACCAGACCCGGCGAATCCATCCACACTAACGTGGCGTCGGCGGCTCCGGCTATGTAGGGAGAAGCTATGGGGTTATTGTCGTGGTCGACGAACGAGGCGCCGGTGTAGGCCGCCGTGTTGGGTTTTCCTCCGCGGATGGCGTTGCCGTAGACCAGCGGCAGTTTGTAGTGGCCCGGGCCGTTCACCACGTAGCAGTTGGCCGTGTTCTGTCCGGCCGGATCGTACACTTTCGACAGATCGAGTGGAGCCGCCGGAGTGCCCGTCGTCGTTTCCATGGCTCGCAGGGCGAGATCGTTCGCACCTGTGGAGACGGTGGGAGCAGCCCTGACGGTGATGTCGACGGAGTGGACAGGGGTTGAGCCGGCGTCGCTCGCGGGCATCGTGAGCCAGGCGGGTTTTTCGTTCTTCGAGAAGATGCCGTCGTTGTCGGCGTCGTAACCCGCAACCTCCCAGCCGAGGGCGAAACCGTCGGCACGGTGGCTGGTGATCTCGACGGGCAGAGTCTCGCCCGAGTAGACGAATTCCACCCGTTCGGGCACCAGGAATATCGACCTCGGACCATGAGGATCGACCACGCAACGGATCGAAAAACTGTAAAAGTTGTCCAGGTAGTACATCCTTGCATTGGACGAAAGGTAGAGATAGTTGGGTAGTTGGTACGAGGGAGTGCCACCCACCCAATAGTTGCCCGACGAGGTGGACAGGCTCCCCTCATAGTCGGTCGTGTTGTGACCCAATCGGCCCGCGTCGGGTAAAAATATCGAGGCTCCGCGGGGGCCGGAGTCGTAGAAGAGAGTTCCGCCGCTCGCCGTCTGCCACGTCGAGGTGGCTACACGGGTCTGAGTCGAACCCTGGTAACGGCGATCGAAGAACCCGTCGGCGTACAATCCCCGAACCATGTCCTGTTCACTCTCCGAGCGGATGTTCAACGATCGGGTCAGCTCGTTGTGGTAGGCCTGCGCTCCGGCCCTTGTGCCCATGCTCGCGTCGGGACGACGGTAGCCAACAGGACAGGCTTCGTAGAGATCGGGGTTCCACGGGGCCGCGTTGACGGGTGTGTCGTACGACGGTCCGCCGCTTTGACCCGGATGCCATGCCCGTCGGCCGTATCCCTGGCGCGGGTTCTGCCACTGGAAAAATGCTCCCGCCTGGGTGGGATAGTCCGTCCAGTCGCCGCCGTGGAAATCGAGATTCACCCACGGCTCGCCGGTCAGAGCGGAGAAGCCGGGTGCGGAGAGGTTGTAGGGACTGACCTTGCGAATAATTCCGCGCGCCTCCTCTTCGACATTCGAGGGCAGGATCAGGTAGTCGTCGCCCTCGCCCTGACGGATCCGGATAATGCGGTATTTCGGGTTTTCGGTGCCGCCGTACACGAGCAGTATCATGCCGTAACGTGCCGGTGCGTCGATGGTCGGGGTGTAGGGGCCGTTAAGACCTATGCGGAACCAGATCCGGTTGTCGGGCCGCGACGTTGTGGGTGTGGCGGCCACCGATCCGCTCACGCTCGTGCGAAAACCCCTCACACGATGGCGCTCGTCGAAATCGGGGTCGTTGCCGTCGGCCGCGGGCGATTCCGTCCCCACTCCGGCGTCGGTCGAGGGGGCGGTGTCGAGCACTATCCAATCTTCGCCTTCCAGAACGTAGGCCGCCCAGTCGCCGTCGATGGCGTCGTTGCTCGGGGGACGGTTGACGCGGATCAGCCGCTCGCCATACTGGTCGGCCCTCCAGAACGCACCCACGTACATCCTCACCGCCGACGGAGCCTCCGAGTCGCGAACGGCGTCCGAGGCGGGAAGTTGCGTCACCACTATCGTTTTGCTCATGTTGCCCGCGCGGATGACTATGCGGCCCACCCGAACGGCCTCTCCGTCGTTCTGCGCGACCGAGACCGTTATGAGTGATTCGCCCGCGGGGCCGTAGTCGTCGGAGAGTGTGATCCAGTCCTCCCCGGGAAGGATATCCTCGATGTACCAGCCCTCGGGCCAATCGGTCGATATGTCGATGCGGCGGGTCGCGGCCCGTGAGCGGAACAGCAACTCGGACGGGTCGCTCTTCAGGTGCCACTGACGGATGTCGCTGCCGCCCAGCGCGCCGTCGCCCCAGGGCACGAGGCGGGTAGTGTACTCGATATCGGTGATAAGCGCCGCACGAGTCCACACCCACAGGTTGCGCGGCAGAGAGTAGTCGGCCGACGAGGGGACATCCGGGTCGAGGGGTGCGTGAATCGCGATCTCCCGCTCCACCGTGCCCGTGGCGTATTCGAAACGCATGCGGGCCTTCAGAGCGGTCTGCGGATCGGTCGGGTCGGCGGGCAGATGCTCGGGATAGATCAGGCGGTCGAAAAATATCTCGTATCCGTCGGCCACCTTCATTATCTTGCCCGCCCGGATCGCGTCGGTGAAATTTTCCGAAGCTGCGATCTCCTGCGTGCCGAGGGTGTGGTCTGCGTTGTGGGTCACGGGATAGGTGTGGGCGGGCCAGGCGTAAGCTGCGCCCGGCAGTCCGTCGATGTATAGCAGCGGGGTCCGGCCCTGATGATGCGCCACCCACGCCTCGTAGTGCTCGCCGCCCATGTGGATGCCCAAACTCAGACGGATCGCCGCCCGCTGCATCGGCACGCTCCAGATGTCGGAGAAGGTTTTTCCGGCATCCTTCACGCCGTAAAGCCCGTCCGTGTCGGTGAAGGAGATCGAGCCGGTGCCGACCTGCACGCCCGCGAACCACGTGACCATCGGGATGGCCTTTTCGCCGTGGATGTGTCCGACGACATCGCCCGTGTGGAGGGTGAACATCGCCTCGCGGAATTCGTCGAGGTCGGCGCAGTTGGTGTCGCTCTCGGTGAGGCCGAAAAGACCGTGGTCGTTGGCTACGAATGCGAAGTCGTAGAGACCCGTGGGCAGCTCGAATTCGAGTGGCAACTGATCTTGGTCATCCCCGTCCCAGGCTATGAGCCGGTTGGCCAGCTCACCCTCGTACTCGACCAGATCGCCCCGGCTGTCGCCCTCGCCGTGGAACACCAACACCCGGAACTGCTCTATGCGGCGGTCTTCGGCCCTGCCCCATCCGTCGGGATGGTCGCTGCCGTCGGGCGCGGTGAATATATCCTCGCCACGAGCGTCGCCTCCGAAGAACTTTTTGAACTCTTCGTAGATCTCGTCGTAGGTGTCGTCGTGGGCCGCGGCACGGGTGGCGCCATGACCGCCCATCGTGGGACGGAACGACAAAACGGTCGGCCGGCCGGAGTCGTCACCGCCGCCCGCATCGCGCCGCAAATCCGCATCTCTCAGACACGAGGCCAGGGCGAGGAGCGGAAGGAGCGCCGCAAGTGTCGATGCCGGTATGATTCGCAGTCTCATGTTGTTGCTCTGTTTTTTCATGATCAGTCGGCCTCCGGCCCGAGGTATGTGATTATCACAAGTCCGTTGCCCTCCGGCCGGGCGGTCGAGGTCGGATAACCGGGTATGTTTGTCACGTTTTCGACGGCTGTGGAGAGTTTTCCGGTGTACGACGCGGGGGGTATGTAAGCCTCCCCGCCGGCATGGTTTTCGCCGCCCGCTCCGCCGCCGCCGGCAGTAGCCCTGAATTGTAATCCTCCCACCGGAGTCCCGCCGTTACCGAACTTTCCTCCTCCGTGCGAACCGTTCCAACCGCCACCGCCGCCACCACCGGCGCCAGCTCCCCTTATGCTCGTGTTGATGTTGCTTCTTCCTCCCGGATCGCCGTAGTCGCCGACGCCGTCGGTTCCTCTGGAGCCGAGACCCGAACCTCCGCCACCGCCCGGTGATGCGGCATCTCCGGAGCCGTTGTCGCCGCTGCCGCCCGTACCCGCCGAGTCGTTGTCGCCGCCACCGCCGCCACCACCGCCGCCACCGCCGGAAGCAAGGATTATCTCGGCAACAGTGGTACCGTTGAGCAGAACTCCCGAAGCACCGCCACCGCCGCCACCGCCACCACCGCCGTCGGATGCACCTGCAATGCCCCCGTAGCCATCTCCTCCTCTGCCACCCGCGCCGCCGCTTCCGAACCACTCGCCGTGGCCGCCCGGGCCGCCTTCACCTCCCGGACCGCCGTCCCAATTGAGAGCACTCACATAGTAACCCGCCTGTCCGACGTAACCGGCGGCGCCTGCCTGCCCGACCTGAATGTTCAACACCTCGCCTCCGGTCAACGCGAACACTCCTCTCTGCGGCACGGATGTTCCTCCGGCGGCGCCATTCGAACTGCTTGAACCGGCTTTCCCGCCTCTGCCTCCATCGCCGCCCCACACCTCGACGTAGTAGTATCCTGTCTCGGCGACCGGCACATCGCGGGTAGTGTTGCGGAAGACCTGCACCAGGGGAGGTTGCATACACCGGACGGCGAAACCGTAACTGCGGCTCGCCATGCCGTCGGGAGAGGCCTCCGTGGTGTCGAAGCCCAGGGAGTAGCCCCCGTTGCCGTCGACGGCGGTGTACGACCAGTAGTTGCCTTCTGTGCCCGGCCGCCTCATCGAACCGCCGGTGTCGTAACGGTATCCTGCGGCGGGTATGAACACAGTGTGGTCGGTGGAGATGGCCGCGCCGTGGGGTGTGGCTCCGGTGGGGGCGAACCCCGCAGCGTCGTTTTGGTCGATCCATCGCGATCGTCCGGCGCGTCCGCCGCTCCCCCAGCCTCCCGCGGTCGAACCGAAGGGGGTCGCTCCGTCCGATAGTCTCCACGGATTGCCGAGGGGTGTTCGCCAGCCCGATCTGAGATAGTCGGTGCCGCCGTTCACATAGTTGCAGGGATCGCCGTGAGCGGCCTGTAAATTTTCCGACACGTTGTCGCCTGCGCCGGGGGCACCCTTGACGGCGGCGGGCGGGAAGCTGTCGTAGCTGTCGGTTATCGAGCCTGTGAATTCGGGATTGACCCACACCACTTTGCTTTTGTCGAACGGGTCGTCCTCCGCGCCGCCGATCATGCCCGCCAGCGAGCCCCACTTGAAGTAGAGGGTGTAGACGGGTTCCGATTCGAGGCCGCCCAGGCCCTGTGCGGTGAACTCGTCGGAGAGGCCGCCGTCGGCTATGTCGCTCTCGACCCACGTTCCGCGATAGGTGCTCGAACCGCGGATGGTGAGGCTGTATGAGCCGTCGCCCGGGGTTTTGTCACCGCGGCGAATGGCATCGTAATCGCTCTTTTTGATGCCTATCACACCCGGGGCCGCCATTACCACTCCGGAAGGCACCGGCACCGAACGCACACAGCGCACGGGCAGAGTCATATCCTTCAGCGATATGCCCATCGGCAGAACCATGTTTCCGGTCAGGCCCAAAAAATATCCATCCTGATCGCTCGACTTGGACGATGACCAGTAGGCTCCGTAGCTGTTCTGTTCCCACATGACACCGTTGTCGACCGTGTCGCGATAACCGGCCACGGGCAGCCATACGCGGCCGTCACTGGTGGCCGCACCGTCCATCGTCACGCCGCCGAAGGTGTAGGTTTTCCAGTCGGCAGCGTCATTGCCATCGCTCCACAAGTGATTCGTGCCGCCGAAAGGGGTGGAGGTGCGCACGCCGTCGGAGTATGTCCACGGGGCGCCCGTCGGAGTTTTCCAACCAGAGGGTTCAGAGGGGGAAGCGCCGCCGATCCAGTCGCACGGGTCGCCGTGGCCCGCCGCCAGAAGTGCGGGGGTGTACCTGTCGGGGATGTCGTAGCTGCCTGCGCGGCCGGCTCCGGCATAACCGGTGGGAACGGCGGAGGTAAAACCTCCCCAACTGCCTGTCGAACCGGTGAAGCCCGGGTTGTGCCACACAACATTGCCGGCGGAAAACTCTTCGCCGTCCGCTCCGCCCGTCACAGCCACCGTCGAGCCCCACTTGAAGTAGAGTATGTAGACCAACTCCTCTTCGAGGCCGCCCAGACCCTCCTCTTCGGCGATCCGTTCGACCCACGTGCCGCGGTAACCGGCCGAGCCGCGCAGAGTGAGACGGATCGAAGGGTCGCCGGGTTGTTTGTGGCCGCTCCGGATCGCCTCCATGTCCGACGCGCGGATGCCGATCACCCCCGGAGGCGCCTGCACCATATCGGGACGCGGCACCTGGGTGGGAACGGCGACGCAGCGGATCGACACGCCGCTCTGTTTGTCGAACGTCTTGTCACGTCCCGCACTGCCGTTTTCGACCGTCAGCATGGGGGAGAAGTTTCTGTCTATCGAGCCGGACGAGATGTAGTAACCCCTCCGGATATGGTTTTGCACCGCACTGCCCGTCGAACGCAATCCCGCCGCCGGAAAGAAGAGGCTCGCTCCCGAGTGGGGATTGTGGAACAGTTGGCCCGGATAGGCGATGTCGGAGTAACCTGCCCTGCCCGTGGCGTCGAACAATCCGTCCGTGAGCGACGCAGTGTGTTCCTGCCGGTCGAACCAGCCGTCGGCGTAGTAGCCCCATTCGAAGTTTTGTCCGTTGCTGCCGTCTCCGGCTGAACTCAGCAGCAGCGACTGGAACATCTCCGAGTCGTCGGGCGGTACCTCTCCGCCGCCGCCGATGTGGGCGTAGACAGTTCCGTCCGTGGGTCGGCGCCAACCCTCGGGGCAGCTCTCGTACTGCGAGGATATCCCGTCCCAGGGATCGGCCTCGGGATTGTCCACCGGAACGGGCGTCCCGACCGGCAGCATGCGTACCGGATTGTAGGCCCTCACACCCTCGTCGTGCGCCCAGCGGAAGTGTGCTCCGGCCTGGGTCGGGTAGTCCGTCCACGTGGCCGAAGTGGGGTTGCCGCCCTGGCGAACGGTTATGTACGTATCGGTAGCGGCGGCGTTGAACTCCCGCGCCGTCAGATTGTAGGGCGAAAAACGGCGCGCCAGAGGACGCTTCTCTCCGAGCGGCCCCTGTGTTATCGGATCTCCTCCCGCGGGAACGGGATCGGACGGGCGCATCAGATAGTCGGCCCCGTGGCCCTGACGCAGATAGAGTTCCCTGTACTCGACATCGTCTCCCGAAAGCCGGTCGTCCGCGTTGCACGTCACCAGCAGTACCCGTGCGTACCGGGCCGGAGCGTCGGGTGTGGGCGCGTAATCGCCCCTTGCGCCGAGCCTCAGCACTCCTCCCGTGCCCTGTGTCCACGAGGTTATGCCCTCCACGGCGTGAGTGCGGTCGAAATCGGGATGGTTGCCTGTCATGTCGGGGCCGCCAATCCCCCGATCGGTCGTGGGGCGGGCGTCCATCACCACCCAGTCGGCAGGGGAACCGGAGACGGCATCGAGCAGAAAGGCGCTCCATCTCTGATCCTCTTTCATGGCTATGAGTCGCTCGCCCGTCTGGTCGGCCCTCCAGAAGGCGCCCACATAGTCGGTCAGGGCGGAAGAAGAGACGGCGGGACGCAGATCGGGCAGCGTCACCACAACGATCTGTTTGCGCAACTCACCCGCAGTTAGGGTCAGGAAGAATTTATGGATGCCGCCGAAGCCGCTGTTGCCCGGACCGGTGGACATGGTGAACACAACCTCGGTCGCCTCGCCCGCGACGTTTGCCGCGGTGGTGCGGTCGGTCGACATCGAGATGTAACTCTCCATGCCGGAGTCCCCGTGTATCGACCAGCCGCCCGCGTAGTCGGTGTAGACCCTGAGCGTGGCGCGGCTCTCGCCGTCGGGCACCCCGCGCGGAAGAACTATCACCGAGCGGTCGGTGGTGAGTTGATACATGCCGTTGTAGGTGTTGTCGTCCAGGCCGCTCTGTTCGGATGCACGGAGCGAGATCTCCAATCCGTCGGGATGGTCGTAGGCTTCGTGCAGGGTGGCGTAACCCGTCGTGTTGCACCCCGTGATCGTGATGTCGTAGCGGTAGCCACGCACCAGATCGACCGGCACGGGCCGTCCGGTGTCGGGGTCGGGCCTGGTCAGATCGAGACGGAAGAAACGCAGGGGATTGTCCGAAGCGTTCGGCGGCCATGCGAAAGAGCTGTACCCGTCGACCGCAACGATCAGACAAAAATTGTCGAGCGGATCGGGTGTGGCCTCCTTTTCGAACACGAATATCTCGTCGTGCAACCGGTTCGTCCACATGTCGGGATAGCCGTCGCCGTCCACGTCGGGCGTGGGCCTGCCGGCAAGCCCTTCGGTCACCTCGAACGGCAGATATGAGTCGGGGAAGTCGAGCAACGGCGAATAGTCACGGCCGACGATGTTGAAGCCGTCCAGAAATGAGGCCGTACCCACTCCTGCGACGGGACTCGGCTCTTCGTTGACGGTGCCCGCGGCGCTCTCTTCGAAAAGAGAGAGGTTCCTTTTCCAACCCGTGCCCGGAACCACGCGGCCCGAGGTGTTCTTGTTGAGCACCATCACCCCGACTATCCGGAAATCGGCTCCCAGAATGGAGGAAAGATTGACCTTGGCCAGCGCCCTGACAAGATCGACCGGATGGCGCGAATAGTCCCTGGCGGCCGGAATGGTGAAATCCACCCGCCGCGATGAGATGGGGAAGGGGCGGAAAGCGCCGTCGGAAGGGTCGGTGTTCCACTTGCCCACATGGGTCAGCACGAGGTTGCGGCTGAAACCGTCGAGGGTTTTGTCTGCGTCCGAGGCGAGGTACTCTTCGATCGCGGCGCGGCAGTTGGCAATGAAGAGCGCCGTGTAGGCCCCGTCGTCCAGACCGCGCAGGGTGAATCGTTTACGCTCGGTGTCTCCGTCCACCGGTTCCAGGGCTGCGTCGTCGTCGGGGTCGCCGCCCACCGTCATCATATCCACATAGCTGCCTCCGTCGGCGGGATCGAACAGCAGGATCGTTATCTCGTCTATCCGGTTGTCGGCCGCCGAAGATTCGGCGATGGCGCGGGTGGCGGGAACGGTGCCGTATTCCAGCCCCTCGTATCCGTCCCGCTCCGCCGCACCTCCTACCGACTTCACAGCCGGACTCTTCTTGTAATTTTCGGCCATCGACCCGACCGCTCTTTCGAACGCTTTCGCTTCGGCGGCCGCATCGGGATAGCCTCCGAATGCCGTGCCGAACCTGTGCGGGTCGGCCCCGTCGTTGTAGTTGCGATAATCGGCAGGTACCCCGTCGGGAAAGTGGCCGTTGCCCGTCACCCCGCCCGAATGCGCGGAGGCGGAGATTGCGGCTTTCCCGGGCTCGGTCCGGACGGCGCCCGTCGCACCACCAGACGAGGGAGCGCTCACCGTGAATGTGACCGTGCCCGGGTCGCCGCTGTCATCGCGATCGTCGGGGCCGTCGACCGTCGCATCGCGCAGGCACGAGGGAAGCACGAGGCTGAAAACCATCGCAACTATAACCCGTTTCGATATCGTTGTTCTCATTCTTTTATGCCCTTTGACATGGAACGTTAAAGCTCATACTCGTTCAGTCTGTAATACCAGCCGTTGACGGTGATGCCGATCGCCGCGTTGCCCGAAAAATCTATCGCCACGTCGAACTCCAGAGTGTGATCGAAATCGACCTGCTGGCCGGCCACCAGCCACGCCACCGTCTCGATGGTCTCCACCAGATCGACACTGTATTCGAATTCTCCCCCGGCGTCGGTCAGCGTCATCGTGGTGGTGGTGTCGTCCTGCAACTGCTGGAGCAGCATCGAGGTCGCAAAGTTCACCGGCTCTCCGGCCCGTGTCCCGCCCTCGGCAGCGAGGGGTGTCAGGGAGTGGATGTGGTGGTATTCGCTCTGGTCGCCGATGGGTTCGTTGCGGAAATCGTGGGCAGGGTTGCTGTCCGACACCGTCAGCGAATAGCCCCCGCCGGAGGGCCTCAATCCCGAAAATGAGAAGTTGACCCTGTGCACCGTCGGGTCGATCACTATGGCGTTGCGGTCTGTGTCGACCACCAGCCCCGCCGACACGCGCACATTTTCGAGTATGCCGTGGTGGCGGTGGGCGAAATCATTCTCCATGTGGCCGTCCTCGGGGATCACCGCGCGAATGTTGAACTCGTCGAAGTGGTCGCCGACGCTGCGCTCGTACACGTTGCACACGTAGCAGCCCAGGCCGCGGTTTGTCCACACCACGAACGTGTAGAGTCCGTCGGCCAGACCCAACTCCCCCAGCGGCACTTCGAAATCGACACCGTGGTTGTGCGCCCCCCCCTCCCAAAAGGTGACGAAACGATCCTGACCGTCGAAGATGTAAACCGTGACATTTTCGATGCAATCGTACCACTCCATGATATCGGAACTGCGAGAGATACGGCTGTCGGCCCTCGTGTCGAGGTAACGTCCCGCCTCGTGGTCGGTTTTGACCACCAGGGGCGCACCGGGGGGCGGACAGTCGCTCAGATCCTCGGCCACACATGAACAGAGGGCCAGCATGGACATCGCACACGTGATGAATTTCGTATGGAAGCGTGGTTTCATCGCTCGGGGTTTGTGTTGTCGTTTTTTTGTGTGCCCCGCGGAGGGATCGGACTCCGCGGGGCTGTGTAAAGGTTTCAGGGATCGGACAGGCATCAGCGACCGAGAGTGATCGGATTCACGCGGAAAGTCCACGGATTGATGTGTACGTTGATCAGCACGTCTGTCGATTCGGGGTCGATCGGATCCTGGGGGTCGATCGGATCGGGGTTGTCGATCGTGGGATCGTCGTCCTCGGTCGGGTCGATCGGAATGCGTGGATCGTCCGGATCGCCCGGATAGCCCGGGAAACGGCCGTCGTTCTCCTGATTCATGCCCGTCACATCGAGATGGATGAACTGGTTGCGCAGGATCTCGTATTGGTTGTCCTTGATGCCGTTGATCCAGTGCAGGAAGTGGGCGTAACCCTGCGTGAAGGTGAAGGTAGAGAAATTCTGCGCCTCCCTGAAATCCGCCATCGAGATCTCGATGGGATTCGTCGCCTGCGGGTCGGGGGTCTCCTTCACCAGGGCACCCATCTCAAGCTCGGCGATCTTGGCGATCAGCGTGCTGACATTGGCCTGGCTGGAGGTGAGGTACTCGTCGCCTTTCCAGCGGATGAGGATGACGTCGCTGTTCTGCGCGCCGTCGTCTTCGTCCGACACCCAGCCGTATCCGCCGGGTTTGGCCACCCAGTCGAGTTTCGTTCCGTCCCACTTGAACTCCTTGTCGACATTGACGCCGGTCGAGATGAAGGCGTAGGTGGTGTTGCCGTTAGTGGCCTGCAAGGCTCCCACGCGCGAGTTCTCACCGATGTAAATCGCCTTCTTGTCGGCAACCATATTGCCCGAGAGCAGGGGATCGCTGCCTTTGTCGCCGAAACTGAGCTCGGTGCCGGCGGCTGTGGCGTTGGCGTATGTTATGTAGGCCAGATCGTAGGTCACGGGGCGCAGAAGTTCGGCGGGCAGCGGGCCTCCGTTGTACTTGGCCACGTCGTAGCGGGGAGCCACCCACGAAGAGATCGCGTATTGCATCGGGCGCCAGTGCGAGGGAGTGTAAGTGAGCGTCGGGCCGCCCGTCCAGGCAACTTTCCACGCCGCGTTGGCCTGGCCGTCTGTCCAGTTGACCGTGGCGACGGCCTTCGAAACCACGCGGAAGACATCGACCGTGACGGTGTTGAAAGAGGCAGCCGGATCCTCCTCTTTCAGCTTTGCATCCTCCGCCTCGAAGGTGGAACCGAACGGGATCGGCAGGAATTCGTACGGAGTGGCGTTGGACATCATTGCCAGACCCTTCACCGGATTGGGATCGACGTCATCGTCGTCGTCGATAAGTGTCGACAGATCGGCCAACGTTGCGAACGCCGCCTGGAGTGCGGTTTCATTGGCGAAGTCCTTGTTCATCTCGACGGAGGGAAGATTGAGACCCACCCAGATCCTCACGTCGCCCGCGACGGTCGTCCAGGGCTCCTTCATGGTGTACACGCCACCGGCTCCGGCGTTGAAGTCGACCGCGGCTTCGAATCTCTTGTGATGCGGGTTTCCGCCCTCGTCCATCGTCACGGCGTTTCTGTTCTGGTCGAACACCCAGATGTCGATCATTTCCACGGCATCTTCGGCAGCGGTCGCAGTGATGGGATTCCAGTCCGTCGCCCTCGATTTGGCCGACGCCGAGGGCATGGCGATGGAGAGCCTGATGCCGGTCAGCGAGCCTGCCCCCGTGTTCGGATCGTCGTTAGTCCCCTTTTCGCAGCTGCCCAACCCGAGTGCAAGGAGGGCAACGGCTGTGATCATTAAAAGTTTTCTCATCATTTAAAATATTAGTGGGTTAATAGTAAAATTTTTAGTTATTGTTTTAGCATCCTCTTATCCCGCGTGCAACGCGCGCTCGCATAAAGACGGGCAAAAGTAAGGCCCAGATGCCTTTACGGGCGGGACAAATCGTATGAATGTGAAGTGCAAAAAAGCGGAAAGCACGATCGCATACCTGCAATTTTGCAGGAAATGGTGTCATTTTGTCAAAAAATATAGTAATAACAACTCGTGTGTTGCTGTTATTTTTTCAATTGATTACTTTTACCTGACCTCCCTGAAAATGGATTTTTTTACAACTCAGACAGGTACCCTCGCGGCGTACGGCAAAGTCATGACGGCAATCTCTCCGGCACTCTGTTCGCTGGTGTGTGTGCTGTTCGTGGCCATGCTTTCGGTCGAATACCGCAATTCGGCCGAACGGTGGCTCAGGCTTGCCGTCATGATCTTCTTTTTTATTGTCTGCGTGTTGTGGTTCGCCATGTCGGTACTGTCGGGCCGTCTGTCCGATCTGCGCAACCTTCGCATCGCCCAGTCGGCGGTGGCTTTCGGTGCTCCGGCGGCGGTGCTGATCCTGATCGCCGGGCGTTCGCGCGGTCTGGTGGTGGCGGCCGCGGTGGCGGGAGCGATGCTGGTCTGCTCTCTTTTTCTGGCTGCCGTGCGAGGTCTCGAAACGCTTTGGGATACAACGGCCATGGTCGCCATCCCGCTCGGACAGGTGTGGCTCACCCATCACATGATCAGACGGCAACACCTCGGCCACAGTAAATTCACCCTCCGCCCCACCACGACGAAGGGCAAAAATCCCACCACCGGAGAGATCCCTCCGGCCGAAGAGCTGACGGAAAGGAGCCTCGAAGAGTATTTCAAACAGAAACGTCCATATCTCGATCCCGCTTTCCGGCTCTCCGATCTGGCCGAAGGGATGGATGTGAACTGCGCCGAGATTTCGGTATTCGTCAACCGCACGTTCGGCATCAATTTCAAGAGGTACGTCAACCGCTGGAGGCTGGCCGAGTACGAAAGGTTGATGTCGCTTCCCTCCAACGAACTGAAAAACCCCTATAAAATAATCCCGATGGCGGGCTTCACCGATGCGCGCCACTATCGCAGGGTCGTCGAGCAGGAGATGAAACAGGAGTCGGAATACGAAAACGAGAAAGAAAACGAGAAGGAATTAGCAACGATCCCCGAATGATGGACAACGAACTTACCCGCGCCGTGGTGTTTTCGATTCCGCTGGTGAGTGCTCTCGTCTGTTTTGTGATGACGGTGCTCGACGTGGGACGCAACGCCCGCCGGAGTGTGAACCGCAGGATCCACATGCAGGCGATGACGGCCTACGGGGTCTTTGCGTTGGGTTGGCTGTTGTTGTCGCTGTATTCGATACGGCCGTCGTCGACCTCTCCGGTGATGCCTCTGTTGGTGCCGTCGGTTATGCTGGGCTGCGTGCTGATGTTCCGCATGATACGCACGGTCACCGACACGGGCGACGGACGGCGCTTTCCGGCAGCCCATTTCGTCGCACCGGCGGTAATGCTGGTCGTGATGACGGTGGTGTGGTTGACGGTCGGGCCCGCGCGTGGCGGAGATATTATCGGTCACACTCCGGCGCACGATCCCGTACGAACGATCGTCTCGGGGATATGTTTAGTGTACAGTGTGATCTATCTGGCGTGTGCGATGTCAAGGATCCGGCGTTTCCGGAGCCAAATGAATCGGCCCAAAGGCAGGGCGACGGCCAAACGAACGGGCGAACGGGCGATGTTCGGAAATTCGCACACAAGGACGCTCGACCGTTTCTTTTACAACATCGTGCTGGAGTTGATCGTCGTGCCGGTACCCGTTTTCGGTATGTTGTGTGGCGTGGAGCCTTTCACACGTGGCGGATGGGTGTGGCTGGTCGCTGTGCTGCCCTCCGCGGTGGCCTACATCATGTCGTGCCTGAACCTGATCTCCGACAACTACATAGTGCTCGAAACCGAGAACCGTGACCACTCCGAGTCGGCCAATCACGCCACGCGTCTGGCCCGCCAGCGGGTCGACCAATACATAGATACGAAAAAACCGTGGCTCAATCCCGACTTCCGCATCGGCGACATGGCCGAGGATCTCTTTTCGAACCGCGCCTACGTCTCGGCATTCATCAACTCGGAGTACGGGGTCAACTTCAACCGCTTTGTCAACGGATTCCGTCTTCGCGAGGTGGAGCGGCTCAAGAACGAGGCGCGCCTCAAACGGCAGCGCGTGTCGATGTTGCAGCTCATCCTCAACGCCGGCTTCAGCTCCTATCGCAGTTACCTCCGCGCCAGAGAGAACGAGGAGCTGAAAATGAAGAGCGGGGAGTCGGCCGCGCAGTAAATTAACGTGGGTTTCGTGAATTCAGGCATGCTGTGTATTTAGCATTAAGGACGCGGCACCACACCCGCTATTCGATATATTCGAGTGCCCGACCGCTCACCTGAAGCAGCGATATCTCGCACATTTTTGTGTTGTACAGCGCAACCAGAAGCCGCTCTTCGCCCGCCAACAGACTCATTTGTGCCTCGCGCAGTTCCAGACCCGAGAGCACGTCGTTGAGATATAGGTCTCGCCGCGCCGCGTAGTTCTGGTGTGCGGCCACAAGGTTCTCGCGCTCCAGGGCCAACAGCTGGAGGTTGTTTTGATACGCCTGCCAGAAGGTCGCCAGATCGGCCCCGAGCGAGGTTTCTATCTCGGCGGCACGCAGGGCGGCGTTGTCGGCGGCGATGCGTGCGTTGCGGATCTCGCGGCGGCGGTTGCCGTCGAAGATCGTGAAACCGAGGCTCACTCCGGCGTCGGGGCCCCACGTGTGGCGGCGGCGTGTTCCTCCGCGGTTGTAGGTGTTGGCGGCGTATCCGTATCCGGCGCCCAGACGCAAGGCGGGATAGGCACGTGAAGTCGCCATCCTGACATCGAGGGCGGCGACGGTTCCGCTGCGTTGTGCGTGTGCAAGTTCGGCGCTCGACGAGAGCATGCTGTCGTGCAGCTCGGCCCACTGCAACCCCTCGTCGATGGCGATGATCGAGTCGCGTGCGGCAAACTCTTCGGCTACCTCCCGCGAGGCCATCAACTCGCCCAGACGTATGCGCGAGGTTGCGATCCGCTCCTTCTGTGTGATGTAGAGCGACGAGTCGGCGTTGAAGTCGACCTGCGCCTGCAACAGCTCGGGCCGCGAACCGTTACCCAACAGGTATCGCGCCTCGGCGATGCTGAGTCTCTCGCGCGAGAGCGACACTGCGTACTGGTAGTTGCGCAGGCGGATCGTCTGCTGGATGTAGTTGTAGTACTCGGCGGTGAGGGTGGCCACGAAATCCTCTATGGTGATGCGCGCGGCAAGTTCGCCCATTGCTTCGAGTTCTTTGAGCCGCTTCCAATTTGTCTGCACGCCGAGGCCGCCGAAGATCGTCCACGACACGTCGAGGCCCGCCGAGAAAGCTCCGTTCAGCGCACCGGTTTCGGTGGTCGGGGCGCCCTCGCGCGGGGTCGTCCGGGTCGCGTCGAGCGCGGCGTTGTAACCGCTCGTCAGACCGACGGTGGGCAGAAAACCCGCGCCCGCCCACGTGGCGTTGTTCTCGGCTATGCGTTGTTCGCCGCGGGCGATGCGCACCGAGTGGTTCTGCTCAAGACCTATGGCCAGACACTCCGACAGCGAGTATACCCTCTCCGGTGCCCAAAGTTCCTGCGCTCCGGCCGGAAGCGCGGTCAACAGAGCGACCGACACGGCCAATGCCAGCTTTTCCCCCTTTTTCTTCTTCTCTTTCTTCACCTTTTTCTTTTTCGGCGCGGCGGGATCAGGCCCGCGGCGGTCGGTCGATATGTAGCTGTACATTGCCGGTACTATATATAAGGTCATGATGGTGGAGATGAGCATGCCGCCTGTCACGGCGACCCCCATAGCGATGCGCGCCCGGGCACCCTCGCCGCTGGCGAAAGCCAACGGCAGCAACCCCAGGATCGTCGAGAACGAGGTCATCAGGATCGGCCTCAGACGCTGCAACGCCGCACCCAGCACCGCCTCGCCCTTGGCCTCACCCGCGGCCTGTTTCTGGTTGGCGAACTCCACTATCAGGATGCCGTTCTTGGCCACAAGGCCGATCAGCATGATTATCCCGATCTGGCTGAATATATTCATAGTGCCCCCGCTGAAGTACATGAACACCAACGCTCCGGCAACAGCCAACGGCACCGTCAACATGATCACCAGCGGATCCTTGAAACTCTCGAACTGCGCCGCCAACACAAGATAGATCAGCAGGATCGCCAGAATGAACGCGAACATCAGCGACGAGGCGCTCTCGCGAAACTCCTTCGATTCGCCGCTCAGCGCCGTGCGGAACGTGTCGTCCAACACCTCGGCGGCTATGCGGTCCATCTCGGCCAATCCCTGACCGATGGTGTGGCCGGGAGCGAGACCCGCCGAAATAGTTGCCGCCACGAAACGATTGTACCGGTACAACTGCGGCGGGGCGATATCTTCGTTGATCTCCACCAGGTTGTCCATCTGGATCATGCCGCCGGTGTTGTTGCGGATGTACATCGAAGAGAGGTCGGCCGGACGGTTGCGCTGCTGACGGTTGATCTCGCCCACGATTTCGTACTGTTTGCCGTTCATGTAGAAATATCCCATGCGTTGGCCGCTCAGGCCGTACTGCAATGTCTGGGCTATGTTTTGCGTGCTCACACCCAGCAGGTTGGCCTTGTCGCGGTTGATGGATATACGCGCTTCGGGCTTTGTGAATTTCAGGTTGACGTCGCTCATGCGGAACACCGGACTCTCGCCCACCATCTCCATGAAGCGCGGCAGCACCTCCCTGAGCCGCTCGATGTCGACCGCCTGCAACACATACTGCACGGGCATACCGCCCCGGCCGCCACCGAACGTCGAGCGCTGCTGAACGAACGCCCGCGCCGCACTCTTCCGCCCCACCGCAGCGGTGAGGGCGTCGGCCACCTCCATCTGCGTTCTGTCGCGTTCGGCGGAGGGAACCAGCTCGACCTGTATGTTTCCGCCGCCGCCCATCACCATCGCCGTCGTGAACTTCGCCTCGGGCACCAGCGAGTCTACCAACAGGTTTATCTCCTCGGTGTAGTCGCGCATGAATTCGTATGTCGCACCCTCGGGCCCCGTGGTTCGGATCGACACCGACGAGCGGTCTTCCAGCGGCGCGAGCTCCGAAGGCACCGCCGCCCACAGCCACACGATCAGACCCACCATCCCCGCGACGATCACCAACGCCATCCAACGACGGCGCAGGAACGCCGACAGCGAGCGCCGGTATATCTCGTTCAACCAGACGAAGAAGGGTTCGGTCTTGCGGTAGAGCCAATTGTGCCTTTCGCGCCGTTTCAAAATTTTCGTCGACAACATCGGTGTGAGCGTCAGCGCCGCGAAAGCCGAAATCGCCACCGCGCCCGCGATCACGAGCGAAAACTCGCGGAACAGCCGTCCCGTCATTCCCGACATGAACACGATGGGCAGGAACACCGCCACCAGAGTGATCGTGGTGGAGAGTATCGCGAAAAATATCTCCTTGGCCCCCTCGATGCCCGCCTCACGCGGCTTCATTCCGCGTTCGATGCGCACGTAGATGTTCTCGGTCATCACTATCGCGTCGTCCACCACAAGGCCGATCGCCAGCACCACCGCAAGCATCGTGAGCGTGTTGATCGAGAAGCCGCAGATATACATTATAAAGAACGACCCGATGAGCGCCACAGGTATCACCACCACCGGCACCAGCGTCACGCGCCAGTCGCGCAGAAACAAAAATATGATGACGATCACAAGCAGGAACGCAACCCAGACAGTCTCCACCACCTCCGATATGGACGAACGGATGAAGCGCGTGTTGTCGAAGCCGTAGCTCGTTTTCACATCGTCGGGCAGATCTTTCTGCATCAGTTCGATTCTCTCGTACACCGCGTCGGCGATCTCGATGTGGTTGGCTCCGGGCTGCGGGATCACTATCACACCCACCATCGGGATGCCGTTCATCTTCATGTACGAACGCGTCTCGCGCGGCCCCAGCTCGGCCCAACCCACGTCCCTCAGACGCACCACCCGCTGGCCGTCGGTGCGGATGATCAGGTTGTTGAACTCCTCGGCGGTGTGCATCAGGCCCAGCGTGCGGATGCTCAACTCTATCGTGTTGCCCTCGATGCTTCCGCTGGGCAGCTCGACGTTCTCGCGATCGACCGAGCTTTTGATATCCATCGTGGTGACGCCGTGGGCCGCCATCTTCACCGGGTCGAGCCACAGACGCATCGCGTATCGTTTTTCGCCCCAGATCTCCACGCCCGACACGTTGTTGATCGTCTGCAACTGCTCCTTGATGGTCAGGTCGGCGATCTCCGATATCTCCAACAGGCTGCGCGTGTCGCTCTGCACGGCCACCATAAGTATGGGCGTGGCGTCGGCGTCGGCTTTTGTCACCGTGGGCGGGTCGCAGTCGCGCGGAAGATATCGCTGGGCACGGGACACCTTGTCGCGCACGTCGTTGGCCGCCGTCTCCAACGGAACCGACAGCTCGAACTCCACCGTGATGCGGCTCATGCCCTGCGACGAGACGCTCGTCAGAGATCGGATGCCGGGAATGCCGTTGATGTTCTGTTCGAGCGGCTCGGTGATCTGGTTCTCGATCACGTCGGCGTTGGCGCCCGGGTACGAGGTCATCACCGTGATGATGGGGTTGTCCACACTCGGGTACTCGCGCACACCCAGATAGCTGAAGCCGATGAACCCGAACAACAGGATCACCAACGAAAAGACCGTCGCCATCACCGGCCGGCGTATGCTTAATTCGGAGATATTCATTGTTTCGTTTGAGTTATGAGTTATGAATTATGAGTTATGAGTTAAGCTACGCAGAATTTTTGTTGTTGCGCGCAGCAGCGCCGCGTTAGCCAACTCATAACTAATAACTCATAACTAATAACTATCTTTAGGTGTTTTTATAGATTTTCAATCTTAACGGGCAGCCCCTGCCTCAACTGCAATGTTCCGGTGGTGATGAGCGTGTCGCCGGGCATCAGGCCCGTCGTGACCTCCACCTGGGCGTCGGTCCGCTGGCCCACCTCGATGGAGACGGGATGTGCCGCCCCGTCGCGATAGAGATATACCTTGTCTACCCCCATCTCCTTGATCACCGCCTCGGCCGGAACTACTATCGCGTTTTGGTGTTCGTACAGCGTGACCGACACCGAAGCCGACCGGCCCGGCATCAACTGCGCACGGCTGTTGGGATAGAGCGCCTTCACGTCGAGCTGGCGCGTGGTCTGCTCGATCTCCGAGGCCACGGCGTAGACCGACGCGTCGAATGGTTCCAGAAAACCGTCGACCGTGAACCTTACCATCGTGCCCTGACGCACGGCGTTCATATACTTTTCGGGAATCGAAAACGAGAGTTTCAGCGGAACGATCTTCACCAACCGCGCCACGGCGGTAGTCGGCGACACCCACGCCCCCTCGCTGACGTGACGAAAACCGATCACACCGTCGAACGGCGCACGCAGTTCGGTCTGCGCGATGTTGGCTTTCACCAGGTCGATGTCGGCCTGAAGCATGGCGAGGTTGGTTTGGGCCTGTTCGTAGGCTTCGCGGCTGACGGCGTCTCTTTCCAGCAGTTCGCTCTGTCGATAGAGCCTGTCCTCGGAGAGTTTCAACTGCGCATCCAGCTTTTTGAGCTGCGCCTGCAACGGCTCGTCGTTTATTTTGGCCAGCAGTTCGCCCTTGCGCACGGCCATGTCCTCACGGAAATGGATGTGGGTGATCTTGCCCGAGGTCTCGAACGCGAGGTCGACCTCTTCGTCGGGGATAATGTCGGCGGTGATGTTCTCAAGGGCGAACAACAACGGCTGCTGTCCTATGACTATGCCCTGCACCGGCAACACACTGCGCCCCGCGCCCATGCTCGCGACCACGGGCCCCTGGTCGGATGACCTCCACAGCGTTCTGTAAAGTACCAGAGCCACCACCCCGAGGGCGATCACTCCGAGCGCCACCCATCTGTTCGTAGATTTCTTCATCGTTTTCGGAAAAAAATTTCGTTGATATCAAAAACCATCAGGTCGATATCTTTCAAAGATACCGGATTCCCTCAAAAACGACAAAAACCGTTCGGTGAAACGGAAAAAACTCCGAGAGCCGGATATGTCCACATGAACGCGGGCAAAATCGGCTCTCGAAGTCAGGATATGCCCGGAGCCCCCGAAAAAGGGCCTTCGGCCCTATTCAAGCGGCCGGACGCGCATCTCGACGCCCGAGCCCTCCAACAGGGCGGCCAGCTTGTCGAGATCGGTCTTGTGGTCGGTGCCACCGTAGTGGTAGGGATAGAACACCCGCGGCTTGATCGCTTTGATGGCGCGCGCCGCCTGCTCCTCGGTCATGGTGTAGGGCAGGTTGACGGGCAGGAAAGCGATGTCGATCTCTTTGAGTGCCATCATTTCGGGGGTGTCCTCGGTGTCGCCCGCAACGTAGATCCGCGTGCCGCCCAGGGTAAAGATATAGCCGTTGTGCAGGCGCGCTTTCGGGTGGAAATTCTGCTTCTCGGGCGAAGTGTTGTATGCCGGAATGGCTTCGATAGTAACCATCAATTTAGAATACCCTTTTACATTTGTCAAACCCAAAGCCCGTCGCTCGAATTGTTCGATGACTTTACCTTTCCCGAGCGCTTCGATGGCCGTCCCATTGCCGCAAATTATCGTTCCGTGCGTCCGACTGCGCTTCGAAAGCGCTTCTATGGCTTTCGTATCAAGGTGGTCGCCGTGTTCGTGACCGACAAGGATCAGGTTGGCCTTCGGTAGACGCGAGTAATCGGCGAAATCGTCCACCGGATCTATGTATATATGCCATCCGTCATACTTGAATGCGATGCTTCCGTGACCGAAGAAAGTTATTTTAAGGTCTTTGCCTTCGGCTGTCTTAATGATATCGCTGGGATAAGCCGGATTCTTTGCACTTACCCCGGCGCAAAACATTGCTGCCATGATCGTAAGGATTGGTTTCACGATAAATACAATTTTTTGATTCTTATTCTTGGCTCCGGATAATGCAATTCGCCTCGCGGTCGGAACGCCGACGGCGATTTTATTTTTTGCGTAGCCAAATCCGCCGTGGCCGTTGCCACTCCGCAACTTCGTCGAATTGCATTATCCTGCGCAGCCGATTAATGAACCGATAATAAATTAGTAATTGGTAATCGGTGTAATCCAAACCTTGCGGAACTCGACGGGGCCGCCCTCGCTCTGGAGGCCGATGTAGCCCTCGCGGAGTGAGAGGCCGGTGGCGTAGTTCTGCAACAGGCCGTTGATGCGGATCGTGATCTCATCTCCGCGACACACGATCTCGGCACGGTTCCATTCGCCGGCGGGACGTTCGTTCGAGGGGTTCATCTTTTTTGTCACGGTGATGGCTTCGGTGGCGTCGGCGGTGGCGTCGGTTCGTGCGCCGCCCAGACCGACCAGATCACCGGCGTTGCCCGCCTGGAGCTGGCACTCGAAACTCTCGGGCAGACCGCTGTACTCGGGCTGCACGCGTTGGAAGATGCCGCTGTTGGAGACCTTTCCGTCGGGCCATCTCCACTCCACTTCGAGGCGATAGTCGGAGTAGCTTTTCAGCGTGTGAATGTAACCCAGTTTGCCCTCCAGACGGATCACGCCGTCCACCACGCGAAACTCCGACGCCGTGTCGACCGAAGGATCGGCCGCGAAACCTGCCCAGCCCTCAAGATCTGTACCGTTGAAGAGTTCTTCCGGAGCCACGGCCTGCAACCGGTCGCGCACCATGCGTCCCCACTCCTTGAGGTCGGCGTCTGTCCAACCTCCGTCCGCCGGAACGCTGCCGTCCAGTATCATCGAGCAGGTCTCGTTCTTTTCGGACAGGCTCCACGTCACCCAACTCACGCCGTACTCGTCGGCCAGGCGCTCCCAAGCCATCCACGATTCCGGATCGAGTGGGCCGTCGCCGCTCGCCTCCATCCCGCCGCACTCCGACAGAAAGATGGGGAGGCCCGCTTCGATCGCCGCGCGGGTTCTTTCCCTCAGCTCGTCCTTGTGCGTGGCGGCGTAGAAGTGCATCGTGTACATGATGTTGTCGTATCCGATGATCGGGTCGGCGGCCACCAGATGCACATCCTGATCCCAATGGGGCGAGCCGACCAGGATCACGTTGTCGGGATCGACCGCGCGGATGGCGTCCATCACGGTGCGCGAGTACGCCTTCACGTCGTCCCATGAGTCGTTGACCGGCTCATTGAATATTTCGTAAATAAGGTTGGGGTGCGTGCCCCATCTTTGCGCGACTTCGGTGAAGAATTTCACCGCCGCGTCGGTCTCTATCTGATGGCTGTGCCAGTCGACTATCACGTAGGCACCCACGGCCAACGCACCTTCGACCACACCTTCGAGGCATTTCCACGACCCCTCGGGATCGGCCAGATAACCTTTCTGGCGCGGATGTACTCCGATGGCCGCACGAACAACGTCCGCTTTCCATACATTGACCACCTCGGCCACCGCATCGGGATTGTACCAGCGGGGCCACGCGCTGTGCCAGCCCATGCTCACTCCGTGCAGAACCGCGGGCGCGCCGCTCTCGCCCACAAGTTGTATGCCCTCGACCCGCAGTGCGCCGTGACGCTGGACGGGCGATGTCGCGTGCGCCGCGATGCAACAAAAGATCGCAGCGATAACAGTAATGATTCGTTTCATGTGTCAGTATTATTAGAGGGTTACTTGAAATATCTCCATTGGAAGATCACCAGATAGAACACCGCGACGCTGATGTAGCTGTCGGCGATGTTGAACACCGGCGCAAAAAACGTGAAATCACCGTCCGCGCCCGACAGCCAGCCCAACCACCCGGGCATGTCGTGGATCGTGAACAGCGGGAAGTAGAGCATGTCCACCACTCTGCCGTGTAAAAAGCTCGCGTAGCCCCCACCCTCGGGCAGAAATTCCGCAACGGTGGCGTAGGTGCTCTCCGAAAATACAAGTCCGTAGAACGCGCTGTCGATGATGTTGCCCAACGCTCCGGCCAACACCAACGAGATGCCCACCAACACTCCCGCCGGTGCCCGCCGCCGCCACAGATAGTCGATGAACCAACCGATGGCGCACACGGCCACGATGCGGAACAGGCTCAGTATAAGTTTACCGTACGGCCCGCCCAGCGACATGCCCCACGCCGCCCCCTCGTTCTCGATGAAGTAGATCTGGAACCAGTCGCCCAACACGTGGATGCTCTCCCCGAGCGTCATGTGGGTCTTGATGCAGAACTTGACGACCTGGTCGAGAACCAGAAGGCCGACGATTAAAAATGCGATGTGTTTTCTTTTCATAGATTTTACAAAGATAGCACTTTTGTGGAAAGTAACCCGCACGCCGCCTCGATATCCTCGCCGCGGGAGGCGCGGATCGTTGTGCGGATGCCTTTTTTCGTCAGTGTGTCGCGCAGACGCTCCATCTTTTCGGACGGCGGGCTGAAGAACGGCGAACCGGGGATCTTGTGGAACCGGATCAGGTTGAGGCGGCACGACAGTCCGCCCAGAAGTTTTGTCAGTCCGGCCACGTGGCGCGGCGAGTCGTTGAGGCCGCTCATCACTATGTATTCGAAACTTATGCGGCGCTGCGGTTCGAGCGGATGGCGGCGCAGGGTTTCGACTATTCCCTCGATCGGGTAGGCACGCTCGACGGGCATGATCTGCGCGCGTTCGTCGTGGAACGGATTGTGGAGGCTCACGGCGAGATGGACGCGGCTTTCCCGGAGGAATCTTTCGAGTGCGGGGCCGATGCCCGCCGTCGAAAGTGTGATGCGTGTCGGACTCCAGCCGTAGCCCCACGGCGCGGTGAGGATTTCGAGCGATTTCAAAACTTCGTCGAGGTTGTCCAGCGGCTCGCCCATGCCCATGTATACCACATTGGTCAGCCATTCGGAGGGGGAAATTAAACCGCCGTCGGCGTTCCGATCGGGCAGCGAGGCGAATTGGTTGAGGATCCCGCCCGCGGTGAGATTTCGCTGCAAGCCCTGGCGCCCCGTCGCGCAAAACGCACAACCCATGCGGCAGCCTGCCTGCGAGGAGAGACACAGTGTGGCCCTTCCCCCGTGGACGATCTCGACAGTCTCTCTGGGTGTGGCAAATCCGCCGTCGGCGTTCCGACCGTCGGGGATCATTGCGGCTTCTACGAGGGCGTTCTCGCCGCCGCTGAAAAGATATTTTTTGGTGCCGTCCGCCGAGACGGTTTCTTTAAGCGGCGCAGACAGGCCGATCTCGTAATGTTCGGCGAGTGCGGCGCGGTGGGCGGCCGAAATATCGGTCATCGAGGCGACCTCGCGCACACCTTTCTTGTAGAGCCACGCCGCCATCTGTCCCGCCGCGTGACGGGGCATGCCCAAACCCGCCGCAACTTCGCGCAACTCGGCGAGCGTCTTTCCGAAAAGTCGATCTTTCATTGGGGGCAAAGATACAACAAAACCGCCAAACCTTGCGGGTTTGGCAAAGTCCCCCTTTCGAAGGGGCGTAGCCTTTCAGAGCACAGCGAGAAAGGTGAGCTGAAAGTGCCGGGCACTGCCCGGCGGCAGGTGTGGCTTTTAGGGGGTAGGTTACAAGGAGTGCGCAATGCGCATTGAATACCTCGGGTATTCAATGTGCCGCGAGCCAATTCTCGCCCGTGCCCACCTCGGCCACCAGCGCCACCGAAAGCCGGGCCGCCCCCTCCATCTCGCGAACAACCAGCGCGGCGACCTGCTCCTGTTCTTCGCGCACGGTGTCGATCACCACCTCGTCGTGCACCTGGAGTATCATCCGTGAACGCAGTCCGGCATCCCGCAGCCCGTTGAAAATCCGGATCATGGCGATCTTCATTATGTCTGCGGCCGAGCCCTGGATCGGTGCGTTGATGGCGTTGCGTTCGGCAAGCCCGCGGACGTTGGCGTTGCGCGAGTCGATGTCGGGAAGCGTGCGCCGCCGTCCGAAGATTGTCTCCACGTAACCGGTCTGCCGCGCCTCGCTTACCACGCGATCCATGTACGCCTTCACGCCCGGGTACGAACGGAAATATCCCTCGATGATGGCCGCCGCCTCGCCGCGCGGAATGGCCAGACGCTGCGACAGTCCGAACGCCGAGATGCCGTAGATGATGCCGAAGTTGGCGGTCTTTGCGCGGCGGCGCTGTTCGGGCGTGACGTCGGCGGGTGCGACACCGAAGATGCGTGCGGCGGTGGCGCGGTGGATATCCTCGCCGGTGCGGAAAGCTTCGATCATTGCCCCGTCGCCACTCAGATGTGCCATGATCCGCAACTCGACCTGCGAGTAGTCGGCCGAGAGCAACAGATGGTCGGCGTCCGAGGGTACGAACGCGCGGCGGATGGTGCGCCCCTGCTCCTCGCGGATGGGTATGTTTTGCAGATTGGGGTTTGTGGACGACAGGCGGCCCGTGGCGGTGACAGCCTGATTATAAGAGGTGTGTATGCGTCCCGTCGCGGGATTGACAAGCTGCGGCAACGCCTCGACATAGGTCGACAGCAGTTTCTTCACGCCGCGGTATTCGAGTATCGCGCCCACCACCTCGTGCCGTCCGGCCAGACTCTGCAACGTCTCCTCGTCGGTGGCGTATTGGCGCGTTTTTGTCATTTTGGGTTTGTCGCCCCCGATGTGCAGTTTTCCGAAAAGCACCTCGCCGAGTTGTCGCGCCGAGTTGATGTTGAGGCCCCGCTCGCCGGTCAGATCTTTTATGCGCGATTCGAGATCGGCGAGCTGCTCTGCCAGTTCGCGCGCGTAGTCGGCCAGGATCGACGTGTCTATCCGCACCCCCTCTCGCTCCATCGAGGCGAGCACCTCTATCAGCGGCTCCTCGATGTCTAGGTATAGTTTTTCGAGGCCCTGTTCCCGCACCTGCGGCCACAGTACACTCTTCAGTCGCAGCGTCACGTCGGCATCCTCGGCGGCGTACTCGGCCACTTTTTGCGGTGGCACCATGTCCATCGTCACGGCCCTTGCACCGGAGCCGATGAGCGAGGTGATGGGGATCGGATCGTAGCCAAGAAGGGTGCGCGCCAGATGGTTCATGCCGTGCCTCGACTCGGCGTCCAACAGATAGTGCAGCAGCATCGTGTCTAACCTGCGGCCGCGCACCGTCACTCCGGCTGCCGCCATGAACTCGTCGTCGAACTTTATGTTCTGGCCGATCTTTGCTATGCGCTCGTTCTCGAACAGAGGTTTCAGTATTGCGATCCTGGCGGCCTGCGTGGCGGGGGTCAGCGGGATCCAGAACGCGCGACCCGGCACGGAGGCGATCGAGATGCCCACCATCCGGTCGCCGAAGCAGTCGTAGCCGGTGGTCTCGGTGTCGTAGGCGAACTCGGGGAGTTTTTCGAGGGCGGCCACCAGATCGTGCAACTCTTCGTCGCTCTCTATCGTGCGGTATTCGTGCGGCGTGGTGGTGATGTTGTCGAGTGCGGGGGCGGATGAGAAGAGATCCTGTTGTTCCTGTTGCTGCTGCGGCTCCTCGACGGGGATCGAAAAGAGGTCGGGTTGAGTCGTTGTCTGCGGCAACGGTTTCATCTCCTGCGACGGCTGCGATTGCGGCGGTGACTGCTGTTCGGACCCCATGCACAGCGCCGCCGACACGAACGGCGAGTGCGAATCGCTGGCCATCTCGCGCAGGAACGAGCTGAATCCCAACTCGGTGTACACTTCGCGCAGGGCCGCGCAGTCGGGGTCGCACATCTCCAACTCGGCGGGCACGAAATCGACAGGCACATCGACGTCGATCGTCACGAGGCGTTTTGCCAGCATCAACTGCTCGCGGCCCGCAAGAATGTTCTCTCCGGCGCGCCCGCCGATCTTGCCGTTTTCGGCGGCGGCCAGAATATTCTCCACCGTGCCGAACTGCCCCACGAGTTTCGCCGCACCCTTTTCGCCGATGCCCTGCACACCCGGAACATTGTCCGACGCGTCGCCCCACAGCGCCAGAATGTCGATCACCAGACGCGGATCGTCCACACCGTACTGCGCGCGGATCGCCTCTCTGTCGACTATCTCCACCCCGTCGCCGCTTTTGCGCTGTTTGTAGATGAACGCGCGGTCGCCGACGAGCTGGCCGTAGTCCTTGTCGGGGGTCACCATGAAGGTCGTGTAGCCCTCCGCCGCCGCCTTCACCGACAGCGTGCCGATCACGTCGTCCGCCTCCCATCCCGCCACTTCGAGCACCGGAATGCACATCGCGTCGAGTATTCGCTTTATATATGGCACCGCCGCCACAATGTCCTCGGGCGTGGCGCCGCGGTTGGCCTTGTATAAAGGGTACAACTCGTGACGGAAGTTGCCGCCCCGCGGATCGAACGCGACACCCAGATGGCGCGGACGCTCCCGAACGATGATCTCGCGCAGAAACTTGGTGAACCCGAACACGGGCGAGGTGTTCATCCCGGCACCGTTGCGCATGGGCCGCCCCAGAAAAGCGTAGTAGGCCCTGAAGATCAGGGCGTAGGCATCCAACAGGAATATTTTTTCGGGAGCGGTGTTCATCGGCGGCAGCGGTTTTCGGAAGTGATTATTGTTTGAGATGTGCGATCGCGATCACGGGGTTGTCCTCCTCTTTCAGCGTCGCAACGAAAGCTTGCAGCGCGTCGAGTTTTGCAGGGTCTTTCACGCTGCCGCGCACCCGCGCGAAGTGCTCGGGCGTAAGGTTCTCGATCATTTTGTAGGCGTCGTAACTCGCCCACGAAAGATTGCCGTCATATTCCGCAAAGCCGGAAAATCCGCCGTCGATGTCGTTTGCCAGACCCTGGATAGACGAATCCGCCAGCAACGGGCCGAGACTGCGCTCGCCGGTCGTCTTGTCGAACGACATCATACGATTTTTATTTTCGAAAAGATTGGCCGAATGCATAGTGAACACGAAGTAGCGGTCGCTTTCCATTATCCCTTGTATGTGAATTCCCTTCGTAGGCGGGATAACCGTTAAGGTATGGGAGGAGGTGGAAGACCTTTGATCCATGGAGACGAATTCGTACTTGTTGGGGCCCATGTCGAAAAACAGGCGGTCGCGGGTCGACAGGTCGTCGTTGATCACAAACGCCTTGTCCACACCTATATCGAAAACGTTTATTCTGCCCTCGGGGTCTCTCCACAAATTGAGTGCCAGCCCCTCGCCACTCTGGATACCGCTCTTATGGTTGTAGGTTATCCGCGCCGAGTTGATATCGATCAGCGAAAACAAGTAATCCTCCATTTCGAGCCCGGCACTCTCTCTGAAAGCCCTCAACGACGACACATAGGTCAACAGGGCAACGGAATCCGAAAGTTGGTGGATGACGTTTGTTCGATTGTCGAACATCGACCACTCGGAGCCGTCGGCTTTAATGATGGATGTCTCCCCGATAAACCGGCCCGTGGAAAGGTCGTAACCGAGAAGCTTATCGTCGAAGCCCTGGAATATGTAAAAGATATTCCTGCCGCGGTCGAGCAACATCGAACTCGCCCAAGAGTACTCTCCCGGCCCGCGGCCGACGGCACCTATGCGGCGAACGAACCGCCCCTGGCGCGTGTATTGAAGAACACCCTGATCCACAATATCGGAAATAAATATGTGCTCGTCGGTTATGATGGGACGGGTCATAATGATCCCGATCGGCATGTCCGGCACCAATTCGAGTTTGACATATTCGATGCTGTCCACCATCTCGCTCAGCGCGGGAAACGGAGCGTCGGGGTCGATCGTTTCGATGTCGAACGAAACGGTGTAAGGCTCGCCCGTGGGAATGGCTGTTTGTTTGGAGCCGCCGCCGCAAGAGACCGCCAAAGCCACCGGCAGCGCGAACAATAAAGATTTGAAGTTTTTCATAATGGTTCGGGTTATATTGTGCTTTTATTGTGCGATCCACTCGGCGTAGGAAGTCGCTGTTTCGGAGAGCTTGACAGCACGGAGAGTGACGCCGGCGGGAAGGCACGGGCGCAACAACTCCACGAAATGGCGCACCAGGTTCTCGCTCGTGGGCTGCCAATCGACCACGCGAACCCCGTCGTAATGAGCCGCCATCGCGTCGACCAGCGCGGAGTTGTCGACAGTGCGGCGCACCACGAACGCATGGTCGAAGCGGGAGATGATCCGCTCGTTCACGATCCGTTTCAGGTCGCCGAAATCGACCACCATTCCCTGTTTGGGCGAGGCCTCGTCGCCCGACGGCTCGGGTTCGCCGCCCGCCGTCACCCACAGCCGGTACGAATGCCCGTGAATGCGGCTGCAAGCGCCGTCGTGGCCCTCCAGCGCGTGGGCCATTTCGAACGAGAACTCCTTGGTGACCTCCATCATAGCACATCCTCGATCGACACCTGGCGCGAGAACGTTTCGCTCAGCGAGATGAACGTTTCGGTGGTGGTGATGCCCGGCACGGTGAGTATCTTGTCGAAGATCGTGTGCATCAGGTGCTCGTTGTCGCGGCAGTAGACCTTTATGAAGACGTTGTACTTGCCCGTCAGGAAGTAGCACTCGACCACCTCGGGCACATCGCGCAACGTCTCGACCGTGCTGCCGTGCAGAGCCACCTCGCGCAGCTGGATGCCGATAAAAGTGCAGACGTCGAAACCGAGGCTCTTGGGATCGACGATCAACCGTGTACCCTGGATCACTCCGAGGTCGGTCAGTTTTTTGACTCTCTGGTGGATGGCCGCGCCGGAGATGCCGCATTCGCGTGCGATCTCAAGGTATGGCATCCTTGCGTTTTTCATCAACAGGCGCAGTATTGTCCGGTCGATAGTGTCCATTTCCAACATCATCACAATCAATTTATCAGGTTTAGTTCTTTGCCGATCTTCACGAACGCCTCCACACACCGATCGAGCTGCGCCATCGAGTGGCCCGCCGACACCTGCACACGGATGCGCGCCTGGCCTTTCGGCACGACCGGATAGTAGAATCCCGTCACGTAGATTCCCTCGTCGAGCAGCCGCGCGGCGAACTTTTGCGACAGCGGCGCGTCGTAGAGCATCACGGCGCAGATTGCGCTCTGGGTCGGTTTTATATCGAATCCGGCGGCGATCATCGCGCTGCGGAAGTGTTCGACATTTGCTGCAAGTCGGGCGTGCAGTTCGTCACCTTCGGCCAACATGCGGAAACACTCTATGCCGGCGCCGACGACCGCGGGGGGCAACGAGTTCGAAAACAGATAGGGACGCGAACGCTGACGCAACAACTCTATGATCTCGCGCCGGCCCGTTGTGAAGCCGCCTATCGCGCCGCCGAACGCTTTGCCCAGCGTGCCGGTTATGATGTCCACTTTTCCGCGCAGGTCGTACAGTTCGGTCACCCCGCGGCCCGTGCTGCCCACTACGCCCGCCGAATGACACTCGTCGACCATCACCAGCGCGTCGTAGCGTTCGGCCAGCGCGCAGATCTCGTCCAGCGGCGCCACGTTGCCGTCCATCGAGAACACACCGTCGGTGACTATCATCCGGAAACGCGCACCCGACGACGCCCGAAGTTGTTCCTCCAGATCGGCCATGTCGGCGTTGGCGTAACGATACCGCGCGGCCTTGCACAGACGAACCCCGTCGATGATGGAGGCGTGGTTCAGCGCGTCCGAAATTATCGCGTCCTGCTCGCCGAGCAACGGTTCGAACACCCCGCCGTTGGCGTCGAAGCAGGCGGCGTACAGAATGGTCTCCTCGGTGCCGAAGTAGTCGGAGATCTCGCGTTCCAACTCTTTGTGGATATCCTGCGTGCCGCAGATGAAACGCACCGACGACATGCCGAAGCCGCGCGTCTCCATTGCCGCCCGCGCCGCCTCGACCAGACGCGGATGATCCGAAAGGCCCAGATAGTTGTTGGCGCAGAAATTCAATACGGGCCGCCCGCCGACCTGAATCTCAGACGATTGCGAACTTTGAATAACGCGCTCGCTCTTGTAAAGCCCCGCCTCCCTTATACTTTGTAACTCGGCGGCAAGATGGTGTTTGATTTTTCCGTACATAATGTTATGAAATGGACGATTAAACTCGAACGGGGGTTTCGGATTGTTAGCAAAGATAGCGATTTTTTTCAACATCTCGCAGCTATAAATTATTATTTGAGTGACGAACGCTATTTTTCAGCCTTTTTTTCGTAACTTGCGATGTTTTTTCGGAGTGATTGTTCAAATAATTAAACCTGATATCAAGCATGAAATCTATCGACACCTACGATTTTAAGGGCAAGCGCGCGATCATCCGCGTCGACTTCAACGTGCCCCTGGACGCAAACTTCAACGTCACCGACTCTACGCGCATTCGTGCCGCAATCCCCACCATCAAAAAGGTGCTGGCGGGCGGCGGTTCCGTTATATTGATGTCGCACCTGGGACGGCCCAAAAAGAACAACGACGACAAATTCTCGCTGAGCCACATCGTGGGCGAGGTCGAAAAGCTGTTGGGAGTGCCCGTCGCTTTCGCCGGTGACTCGTGGGGCGAAAAGGCCGCCGAAATGGCCGCCGCTCTGAAGCCCGGACAGGTGATGATGCTCGAAAACCTGCGTTTCTACGCCGAGGAGGAGGGCAAACCACGCGGTCTGGCCGACGACGCCACCGACGAACAGAAAGCCGCCGCCAAGAAAGAGGTCAAGGCCTCGCAGAAGGAGTTTACAAAAAGGCTCGCCTCGTACGCCGATGTCTACATCAACGACGCTTTCGGGACGGCGCACCGCGCGCATGCATCCACCGCGCTGATCGCAGATTATTTCCCCAACGATAAAATGTTCGGCTACGTGATGGAGAACGAGCTGAAAGCCATAGACGGTGTGATGGAGAATCCGGGCCGCCCGTTCATGGCGATACTCGGCGGCGCGAAGGTATCGACCAAGATCGTGATCATCGAAAAGCTGATGGAAAAGGTCGACAGCCTGATCATCTCGGGCGGCATGACCTACACCTTCGCCGCGGCGCAGGGACAAGACATCGGCGACTCGATGAACGAAAAGGATATGCATCCGCTGGCACTCGAAATTCTGGCAAAAGCCAAGGAGAAGGGTGTGAAACTTTACTTCTCGCCCGACGCACTGTGCGGAGACAGGTTCGCGGCCGACGCAAATGTGAAGGAGTGCGACGTGAGGGCGATTCCCAAAGGCTGGGAAGGGATGGATATCGGCACGAAAGGCAAGGCGCTGTTCGTCGAGGCGATCCGCGGCCAGAAGACCATCCTGTGGAACGGCCCGGTGGGTGTGTTCGAGTTCGACGAGTTCGCCAGCGGCACACGCGCAGTTGCGGACGCCATTGTCGAGGCGACTGCGGCGGGCGCTTTCTCGCTCATCGGCGGCGGCGACAGCGTGGCGGCCATCAACAAGTTCGGTCTGGCCGACAAGGTCTCCTACAACTCCACCGGCGGCGGCGCACTGCTCGAATACATCGAGGGCAAGGAGCTTCCCGGAGTGGCGGCGATACGCAAATGAGTTGAGAGTTATGAATTATGAGTTATGAGTTGGCTAACGCGCCGCGCGTCATTGCTTCGGGATTTGCCCTCGCAATGACGTGTTCTGCGTAGCTTAATTCATAACTATAAAACAAAATGAAATGAAACGAATAATACTTATCGGTTTGATGGGAGTTATGGCGGCTTGCGGAGGGAAAGAGAAAAAAGTGCCGGCGATAGATCGGGCCAATTTCGATCCGAGCGTCGCTCCGAACGAAGATTTCTATGAATACGCCACCGGCGGCTGGCAAAAGGCCAATCCGCTTAAGCCCGAATTCTCGCGGTTCGGCTCGTTCGACGTGCTGCGCGAGAACAACGAGATACGGATCCGCGATCTGTTCGCAGGGTTCGAGGGTGCGAGCGCACTCTTCGGCAGCGTAGAACAGAAGATCGGCGACCTCTACCGTCTGGGTCTCGATTCGACGAGGCTCAATGGCGAGAAGCTCGCTCCGCTGGCCGAAGATCTCGCCTCCATCGCCGGTGTCGAGGGACGCGAGGGTATTTCGCGGCTGCTGGCACGCATACACCGCGAGATCGGCAATCCGTTCTTCGCACCCTTCGTGGACGCCGACATGATGGACTCGGGCACCAACATGGTCTACCTGTATCAGTCGGGGCTGGGGATGGGCAACCGCGACTACTATCTCGACGAGGAGAACGAAGCCATCCGCCAAGCCTACCGCGCCTACATCGCCAAACTTTTCACGATGGCGGGCTGGGACGATCCGGCGGCGGCGGTGGAGGCGGTGATGGATATCGAAACCCGTATCGCCGAGGCCTCGCTCTCCAACATCGAACTGCGCAATCCTTACAACAGCTACAACAAAGTGGAGGTCGCGAGCCTCAAAAAAGATTATCCGGCCATAGATTGGGACGCCTATCTGGGTGCGCTGGGTCTGGGGAATCTCACAACGATCAATCTGTCGCATCCGGCGGTGATGAAGGTGGCCTGCGACGTGCTGGGCGGCGAGAGCGGCAAAGGCGGCAAGCTGGGATACTACCTCGCGTTCAATGTGCTGGACGAGGCGGCGGCATATCTCGACGACGGGATGCAGCAGGCGCGCTTCGAGTTCCACGGCCGCACCATGTCGGGACAGCAGGAGATGCGCCCGCGGTGGAAACGCGCTCTGGCAGTGCCCAACGGTACGCTCGGCGAGGCGGTGGGCGAGATGTACGTCGCCAAATATTTCCCGCCGGCCAGCAAAGAGAAGATGCTGCGGCTGGTGGGCGATCTGCAAACCGCACTGGGGCAGCATATCCGCGCCCTGGAGTGGATGTCGGACGAAACCAAGACTAAGGCGCTCGAAAAACTCGGCACCTTCATAGTCAAGATCGGATATCCCGACAAGTGGAAAGACTACTCCACGCTGGAGATCGACCCGGCGCTCAGTTGGTGGCAAAACATCAAGCGCGCGCAGGGGTGGCACTCCGACGACCAGATGGCCGAGGCGGGAAAACCGGTCGACAGGGCCAAATGGTTCATGAGCCCGCAGACGGTGAACGCCTACTACAATCCGTCGTCGAACGAGATCTGTTTTCCGGCGGCGATCCTTCAGCCCCCGTTCTTCAACCCCGACGCCGACGACGCGGTCAACTACGGTGCGATCGGAGTGGTGATCGGCCACGAGATGACCCACGGCTTCGACGACCAGGGCCGGCAATTCGACAAGGATGGAAATCTGGCCGACTGGTGGACCGAGGCCGACGCGACGAAGTTCAACAAGTTGGCCGACGTGTTGGTGGCGCAGTTCGACGCAATCGAGGTGCAGCCGGGCCTTCAGGCAAACGGCAGGTTCACTCTGGGCGAGAACATCGCCGACCAGGGAGGACTTCGCGTCGCCTACACCGCGCTGCGCAACTCACTGGGCGAAGTCGAGCCGGAACCGGTGGACGGATTCACCGCCGACCAGCGTTTCTATCTCGCCTACGCGCAGTTGTGGGCCCAGAACATTCGCGACGAAGAGGTGGCGCGGCTCACCAAGATCGACCCCCACTCGCTGGGCAAATGGCGGGTGGACGGCGCACTCAAAAACATCGACACGTTCCTTGCAGCGTTCGACATAACGGACGGAGGAATGTACCTGAAGCCCGAAGATCGGGTCGTGATCTGGTAAACATATTTATTAAATAACCCTTAAAATAATTGTTATATGAAAAAAGCCGTTGTACTTATCGTGTTGGCCCTGGTGTCGGCGGGAAACGTTCTCGCGCAGAGCGATGTGTCTCAGGAGGAGAAGGGTAATTCCGCACGATTCCGTGCGAAGTACCGCAACATCAGTTATTCCTGGCAGGAGTTATCTTTTCCGGGGATGGATGCGGAGTTTAACGATTTCTTTAAAGGCATGCCGAATTGGGGCGCAGCGTTCACCACCGGACGCAGCTATATTGTGCATCCCCGACCGATCGCAGGTATGTTGCGCCTGGGAATCGACGCCACGTGGGTGGATCTCAATTACGGACAGTTCAAAAAGAACAATGCAGTACTGCGTAAGGTGGATTATGGCATGGGAGTGGGTTTGGGAGTACACGTAAACCCTATCTCCAAACTCGGCGCACATGTATACGCCCGCTTCAACCCTACCCTCTCGATTATGGTACATGACCTTCTCGATGAATTGGAGATAGACGGAGGTTATGCGTCGTACTTCACGACGGGGGCGGCCGTTTCGTGGGGTGTCGTATCACTCGGCGTTGAGCTTCGTTTCGGCGGCGGGAAATACAGAGCCTTTAAAGTACCCGATATAGATTTCGAAGGCGATGACGACGGAGGCATTGGAGACATCGGAGGCATCGGAGACATTATCGGAGGCCTTGAAGACATTATTGGAGGCATCGGAGGCATCGGAGACATTGATCGCGACGATTTCAAGGGTATGCTTGACAGCCAACGGCACAAATTAAGCGGCGGTCGGGTATACCTTGGCTTCCGTTTTTGAAGTGTAAGACAACCTTGGATATCACAAGCAAAATCCCCTTCTTATGGAGGGGATTTTGCTTATGTGTGCCAACGCAGGGTCGGCGCGGGACGGTCGCTGTGTTTTTAACCTCCGATCGACTCCAGGCGTTCGGCCAGGGCGGTGATGCGTGCCTCGGCGTCGGCGCGCTTGGTCTGTTCGGCGGCCACCACGGAGGGCGGAGCCGAGGAGACGAAACGCTCGTTGTCCAGCTTTTTCATCACCGAGGCCAGGAAACCCTTCTGATATTCGAGCTCTTCGCGCAGCTTGGCAAGTTCTGCGTCGCGGTCGATGCGGCCGCCCATCGGGATGAAATATTGGGTGGTCTTGACGATGAATGCCTCCCAGTCGGGATCTTTTTCCGAGACCTTTTCCATGGACGACAGGTTCGCCATCTTTTCGAGCACCGGCGCAAAGTCCGACGGGAAGTTTTCATCCGCCACGACCTTCAGTTCGATCCCGTCGCGCATCGGAATGTTGCGCCGCTTGCGGATCGCGCGGATGGCGGTGACGGCCTCCCACATCCGGTCGAAACGGGCCAATAGCTCGTGGTCGATCGTGCCGGAGCTTCGGGGCATTTGGCTGACCGTGACGCAATCTTCGGCGGTGCGCTCGCGGGTGCAGTGCCACAGCTCCTCGGTGACGAAAGGAATGAACGGATGGAGCATCTGCAACAACTTCTCGAAGAAGCCGACCGCCTGCTCCAAAGTTGCAGTGTCGATGGATGTGCCGTAGACGGGTTTGATTATTTCGAGATATTTACCCGAGAAATCGTCCCAGAAGAATTTGTAGGCCTTCATCAACGCATCGGAGATGCGATAGTCGGCAAAGTCCTTTTCGATCTCCGCCAAAACACGCGACAGGGCGGCGTCGAACCACTCGCACGCCAAACGTGCGGCCTCCGGCTGTTTTTCCGCGCCGGCCAAATCCGCCGCCGGCGTTCCGGCCCACGATTCGACCAGGCGCCAGGCGTTCCAGATCTTATTGCCGAAGTTGCGGCCCTGTTCGCACATCGCCTCGTCGAACATGATGTCGTTGCCGGCCGAGGTGGAGAGCATCATGCCCATGCGCACACCGTCGGCACCGTACTTTGCGATCAGGTCGAGCGGGTCGGGCGAGTTGCCCAACTGTTTCGACATTTTGCGGCCCTGCTTGTCGCGCACAAGGCCGGTGAAGTAGACCGCGCCGAAGGGTTTTTCGCCCCGGTACTCGATGCCCGACATGATCATGCGCGCAACCCAGAAAAAGATGATGTCGGGCGCGGTGACAAGATCCTGCGTCGGGTAGTAGTAGTTTATGTCGGCGTTGTCGGGGTGGCGGATGCCGTCGAAAACGGAGATCGGCCATAGCCACGAACTGAACCAGGTGTCGAGAACATCCTCGTCCTGACGCAGGTCGGCCAGGGAGAGCTTCGCGTCCTTTTCGTGCGCGAGCCTCAACGCCTCGGCCTCGGTTTCGGCAACCACGAAGCCGCCGCCGCTCGACGCGGGCAGGAACCATGCCGGAATCCTCTGACCCCACCACAGTTGGCGCGAGATGCACCAATCCTTGATGCCGCTCATCCAGTGGTTGTAGGTGTTCTTGTATTTGGCGGGCACGAACCTCACACTGTCGTCCATCACGACTTCGAGGGCGGGACGGGCCAGCCGCTCCATGCGCACGAACCACTGCATCGACAGTTTCGGTTCGATGGCCACACCGGTGCGTTCGGAGTAGCCCACCTGGTTGACATAATCCTCGATCTTCTCCACGAGACCCGCCGCCTGCAAATCTTTCACGATCTGCTCGCGCACGGCGAAACGTTCGCCGCCGACATACATGCCCACGCGGTCGTTTATCGTGCCGTCGTCGTTGAAGATGTCTATGGTTTCGAGGCCGAATTTCTCGCCCAGCACGTAGTCGTTGACGTCGTGCGCGGGGGTGATCTTGAGCGCGCCGGTTCCGAAATCCATCGTGACGTAATCGTCGCAAATCACGGGCACACTGCGGCCGACCAGCGGCACGATCACCCGCTTGTCTTTCAGGGCGGCGTAGCGCTCGTCGTTCGGGTTGACGCACACGGCCACGTCGCCGAGAATGGTTTCGGGGCGGGTGGTGGCGACAATAATCGCGTCGTCGGAACCCTCGATCTTGTAGCGCAGGTAGTAGAGTTTACCCTGCGTCTCGCGGTGGATCACCTCTTCGTCGCTCAGGGCGGTTTTCGCCGCGGGATCCCAGTTGACCATCCGCACGCCGCGATAGATAAGCCCTTTATTGTAGAGATCGACGAAGACTTTGATCACGCTCTCCGACATCTCCGGATCCATCGTGAATTTCGTCCGCTCCCAATCGCACGAACAGCCCAGCGTGCGAAGCTGCTTGAGGATGATCCCGCCGTAGGTGTCGCGCCACTTCCACGCGTGCTCCAGAAACTCCTCGCGCGAGAGGTCGCTTTTCGAGATCCCCTGCTCGCGCAACATCGCCACCACTTTGGCCTCGGTCGAGATGGATGCGTGGTCGGTGCCCGGCACCCAGCAGGCGTTGCGGCCCGTCATTCGAGCGCGGCGCACCAGCACATCCTGCAAGGTGTTGTTCAGAATGTGGCCCATGTGGAGTATTCCCGTCACGTTGGGCGGCGGAATAACTATCGTGTAGGGTTCGCGCCGGTCGGGTTCGGAGTGGAAAAAACCACGCGACACCCAATATTCATACCACTTGCTTTCGATTTCGGACGGCAGATACTTTTCCTGTGATTTCATGCGTTTTAAGGTTGAAAGCGCAAAGGTATAAAAAAATTACTACCTTTGCACGGATATAGCGATGTGAGAAGATACTATGAGCAAAAGAGACAAGATAAAGGCAGACGAGACGGCAGGCATAGGCGATGTGTTCGAGGGAACGCACCAGGTGATACCCATTGTCTCCACCGACGACGACGATACGCCTCTGGATATCAAGATCCCGAGCGTGATTCCCATACTCACGTTGCGTTCGTCGGTGCTCTTTCCGGGCGCCATCACACCCATCACCGTCGGGCGCGAAAAGTCGATGAAGCTCGTGCACGACGTCGACCAGTCGGGCGGACTGCTGGGGGCCGTGCTGCAACACGAACACAATCTGGACGACCCGTCGCCCAAAGATCTGTACAGCGTGGGCACAGTGGCGCGGATACTCAAGATACTCGAAATGCCCAACGGCAACCTCACAGTCATTCTGCACGGGCTGGAGAAGATCGAGATCATGGAGTACATCACCTCGGAGCCATATCTGAGGGCCTCGGTGATACCCGTGCGCGACGTCGCCCCGCCAAAGGACAATGTGGAGTTCGGCGCGCTGGTCGATTCGATACGCGACATTGCGCTGGAGATAATCAACATCTCGCCAGGAATGCCCAAAGAGGCCGCTTTCGCCATCAAGAATATCGACACGCGCAGGGGGATCATCAACTTTATATGCACCAACTTCGACCTTAAAGACTCCGACCGGCAGAAGCTGTTGGAGGCGCCGGGTCTGTTGGCAAGGGCGAAAAAACTGCTCGAAATCCTGCTCAACGAACAGCAACTCGTCGAGCTCAAGAATAACATACAGGGAAAGGTCAAACAGGAGATCGACCGACAGCAACGCGACTACTATCTGAGGCAGCAAATCTCGACCATTCAGGAGGAACTGGGAGAAGGTTCGAGCGACGAGGTGGACAAGATGCGCGAAAAGGCAAAGACCAAAAAGTGGAGCGCCCAAATGGCCGATATGTTCGAAAAGGAGCTTGCCAAACTCGAACGCCTCAACCCCGCCGTGGCAGAACACTCGGTGCAGACCACATATCTCAACCTGCTGCTCGAACTGCCGTGGGAGGAGACAACAGAGGACAATCTCGATCTGGCACGCGCACGTACACAACTCGATAAGGATCACTTCGGCCTGGACGAGGTGAAAGATAGAATTTTGGAGCACCTGGCGGTGATAAAACTGAAAGGAGACCTCAAATCGCCGATACTGTGTCTGTACGGCCCTCCGGGAGTTGGCAAAACGTCGCTGGGCAAAAGCGTCGCCGAAGCACTCGGACGCAAGTTCGGGCGCATCGCCCTGGGCGGTCTGCACGACGAGGCGGAGATCCGCGGACACAGACGTACATATATAGGTGCGATGCCGGGCCGGATCATACAGACCATTCGGAGGGCGGGCTCGTCCAACCCCGTCATTATTCTCGACGAGGTGGACAAGGTGGGACGCGGAAACCACGGCGACCCGTCGAGCGCACTTCTGGAAGTGCTCGACCCGGAACAGAACACAACTTTCCACGACAACTATCTCGATGTGGAGTACGATCTGTCGAAGGTGCTGTTCATCGCCACCGCCAACGATGTCTCGGCGGTCAATCCGGCGCTCAAAGACCGCATGGAGATGATCGACATTCCGGGATATCTGCTCGAAGACAAGATACACATCGCACGCGAACATCTGCTGGCCAAACAGAAAGGCGCACACGGGATTCCCGACGACGCGCTGTCGATATCGGACAAGGTGCTGGCAAAGATCGTCGGCGAGTACACCCGCGAGTCGGGAGTGCGGCTGTTGGACAAACATCTCGCAAAGATCGCACGCTACCGCGCGAAACAGATCGGATTCGAGGAGACATTCTCGCCCGAAGTCACCGCCGAAGATGTCGAAAAGATTCTCGGTGTGCCCAAATATCTGCGCGACGAGTATGAAGTGGGCGGCATGGTGGGCGTGGTGACGGGTCTGGCGTGGACACAGGTCGGCGGCGACATACTCTACGTGGAGAGCATACTCACTCCCGGCAAAGGCGAGCTGCATCTGACCGGAAACCTGGGCGATGTGATGAAAGAGTCGGCCACCATAGCTCTCGAATGGACGAAAGCACACTACGAGAAGCTGGGCATCGACCCCGAGATGTTCAAGACACGCGACATAAACATACACGTTCCCGAGGGCGCGATTCCCAAGGACGGGCCCAGCGCGGGCATCACGATGGTCACATCCATAGTGTCGAGCTACACCGGACGCAAAGTGAAAGAGCGCATAGCCATGACGGGCGAAACCACGCTGCGCGGCCGCGTCATGCCCGTGGGCGGAATACGCGAAAAGATTCTCGCCGCAAAACGCGCCGGAATAACCGATATCATACTGAGCGAAGACAACCGAAAGGAGATATCCGAGATACGCGAAGAGTATGTCGAGGGCATGAACTTCAGCTTCGTGCGCACCAACGACGACGTGCTCGAACTCGCACTGGAATGAGACGACGTGAGATGAAATAGGAAAAGCCACCCCCCCAATATTAACCTGTTTTTTTAATCCAAAGTTCGGTGTGAATGCAAAAAAATTCAACCAGTATCTCGAACTCGAAGAGGTCCCCCGCCAAATCGAGATCTTCCTCGAAAAAGGAGAGGTCAGGAGCTACCCGCGCAACAAGTTCTTCATAAAGGAGGGACAGCGCAGCGACCTGATCGGTTATGTGCAGGAGGGCGGATTCCGCCACCTGGTTCAATCTTCCGACGGGAGCGAAAAGATCGCCGGATACAGTTTCGCCGGAGATTTCATCGCCTGTTTCCCGTCTTTCGACAGCAACTTGTCCGCCGTTTCGATCCAGGCGATACGCGAAAGTACCGTCCATCTGATGCGGCTCGACGAGATACACGCCCATCAAACGTGGGAGTATCGCTACAAAGTGGTGGAACGTGCCCTCTTCGATGTGTACGGCCGCCTGCTGCTGCTGCACTCCGGCACCCCCGAGGAGAAGTATCTGAGCCTGATTTCGCACTATCCGGCCATACTGAACGAAGTCTCGTTGAAGGAAATAGCCTCGTTTTTGGGCATGACGCCCGAAAGTTTAAGTAGAATCAGAAAAAAAATACTGCAAAATAAAAACTCTTGATTTAAATCAAGAGTTTTTTTAATAAAGCCTGTTACCTTTGTACCGTGAAACAAGAGATACAGGTTTGACATTAACGGGGCCGGTTGGGGGCCGGCGCCGATTAAATACAGAAAACCCTTTGATTAAATAAAGGTTTATTTTGGTTTGGTGGAGGATGGGGCAGACGTGAAGTCTGCCCCATTCGATTTTCCTTACGGGAATCGCGGTGCTGTCACTTTTTCCCCGAGCCGACGACAGCAACCCCCATGCTGAAGATATTCTGATCGTAGCTGACGGTTTTGTGGCCCCAGTCGCGGTGGCGACGCAGGGCACCGGAGATCAGAGTGTCCATCAGCGCGGCGAAATCGAGTCCCGTCGCCTCCCACAGATAGAACGACAGCGAGCCCGGAATGGCGTTGATCTCGTTCACGTATATTTCTGTTTTTCCGTCCCGTTCCTCCAGAATGAAATCGACCCGCGCAACGCCGTCGCAGCCCAGCACGCGGAAAGTCTCCGAGGCAAGATGGCGGATCCCCGTGGCGACATCTTCGGGCAGGTCGGCCGGGATGCGTCTTTTCGTGCTGGACATGCCTCCCGAGACTGCTGTGCCCTTGGCGGGGGGGGCAGTTTTCGCGCCGGACATCTTCGCGCTTCCGGAACCTTTAGACCCGCCACCACTCATGTACTTGTCCGCGTAGCTGAGTATTTCATCGCTGTGGATGGGTTCTTCGCACACCGAGGTGGAGTGGCGGTCGGCGCTGCCGAGCACCGAGCAGTTGATCTCGCGCAACGGTTCGATCATCCGCTCGACCAGCAGGCGCGACGAATATCCGGCCGCCTCACCCACCGCACGCACGAGTTCCCCGCGGTCGCGGGCGCGAGAGATGCCGACGCTCGAACCCAGATTGGCGGGTTTGACGATTGCGGGGTAGCCGATCTCGGCCTCGATGCGGGCGATCAGTTCGTCGCGGCGGGTGCTCCACTCGCGGTCGGTGAACCACACGTAGTCGATGACGGGCAGGCCGCCCGAACGCAACACCATCTTGGCGGCGATCTTGTCCATGCCCAGCGCGCTCGACAGCACGCCGCAGCCGACGTAGGGTATGCCTGTCAGTTCGAGAAATCCCTGGAATGTTCCGTCCTCGCCGTTGGTGCCGTGCAACACGGGCAGGGCGACGTCGAGCTTTGCTACGGTTCGTTCACCGAGGCAGCCGCGGCGCAGGAGACGGTGGTCGCCCAACAGAGGTTTCATGTAGACTTCGGTCGCGTGCCGTTCGAGCGCCTTCATGTCGCGATACGCAGCCGGATCGAGCAGCGCTTTGCCGGTGAGCCAGCGACCCTGCTTGGTTATGTACACGGGCACGGCCCGGTAGCGTTCCTCATCGAGCGCGGCGATGGCCTGAAGAGCCGAGATGACCGATATTTCGTGTTCGACGCTGCGGCCGCCGAAAAATACTCCGATGGTTGTTCTCATTTGAAGGTGTCGGGTAAATCGTTTTCGTAAAGTATCGTGTCGCCCGCGCGGACTATGGTGCCGACGTGGCGCGAGGCGTCGTCGAAATCTTTTGCGATGTAGATGTTCGCCCGATCGAAACCCCCGTACGCAAGGCCGTCGAGCAGCGCCTTGCGGTTGTACTCGCCCACGATGACGGCGCAGTCGCATCTCGACGCCATTCTCCAGCCGCCGAGCCGGTTGTATTGATACTGTTTCTCGCCCAACTCGATCATTCCGGGGGTGACGACTATGCGCCGTCCGTCGGTGAAGCCGGCCAACACGTTGAGGGCCATTGCCGCACCGATGGGATTGGAGTTGAAGGCGTCGTCGATGACGGTCACCCCGCCGGGCGTGCGGCGGATGCTGAGACGGTGTTCCACCTGCTCGATGCCGGCGATGGCGTGGCGCATTTCGTCGTCGGTCATGCCGAGCGCCCGGCCCGCGATGTAACCGGCAAGTATGTTGGCAAGGTTGTACTTCCCGACCACGCGCGTGGTGAACGGGGCGGTTTTGCTGCCGTCGGGGCCTGTGATCGCGAAAGTCGTCGCGTCGCGTCCGTGAACGATGTCGGCCAGGCGGAAATCGGCGGCGTTGGTCCCCAGGGAATATCTGTATATCGTGCCCACGTTGGACATCCGCTCGTTGCCGACGTTCCTGACGTTGGCGAAGTCGGCGCTCAGAATGGCGGTTCCGTCCCCAGGCAGCGAGTCGATCAACTCGAACTTGGTGCGCTGAATATTCTCTATCGTGCCGAACGATTCGAGGTGTTGCAGACCCACGGCGGTGACGATCCCGATCCGCGGGTGCACCAGATCGCAGATCTCGGCTATGTCGCCCGGTTGTTTGGCGCCCATCTCGACTATGAAGACCTCGGTGTGGGGACGCAGATGTTCGCGTATGGTGCGCACCACCCCGAGCGTGGTGTTGAAACTTCCCGGGGTCATCACAACGCTGAAACGCTCGCTCAGGATGCGGTGCAGATAGTGTTTGGTCGTGGTTTTGCCGTAGCTGCCGGTGATACCTACAACTATCAGGCGCGGCATCGAGCGCAGTATCCGCCGCGCGTCGTTCACATACCAGCGGTTGATCAGCCACTCGACGGGCCACAACAGCCACACCGCCGCGATCACAACGCAGGGCACACCCACCACCGACAGCAATCCCGCCGCGGCTCCCCACCACGGAGAACAGAGCAACGCGGGCAGCACCATCGCCGCGGCAACCATCGCCACTCCGACGATGTACAACCGCACCGCGCGGGAGGTGAAAACCAACGGCTTTTTCGACCGGATCCTCAGCCGCCGCACCCCCTTGTACAGACAAATCAACCCGATGGCCGCGATCGCCCACACCGCCCAGCGGCTGCGGAAAAAACCGCCCAGCATCCCCACCATCAAAAGGTCGGTGACGATGTCGACACCCAACTCTCTCCGTAGCCCGCGCAGCCAACGCATGTAACGCCCCGGGCGATAGGAGTTCTGCTGCAACATCTGCAACTCGCGACGCAAACGAACCGCCGCGTAAAAGAAGATCGCGGCCAGCGCCGCCGCAACTATATATGTCTGAGGTGTCATGATCGTAAAAAACTGTCCAGCACCGCGGCGAATTGCGTCGGGCGGTCGAGGAATGAGTAGTGGCCCGCGCCGTCGAACACCACAAGGCCCGCGTCGGGAATCAGGCGCTCCATTATTCGGGCGTCGCGCAGCGGGGTGGCGGTGTCGCGGTCGCCCCACACGAGCAGCGTCGACGCTTTTATCAGAGGCATGTGGCGGCGCAGATCTTCGTTCACGACCCGCGAAAGAGTTCCGCGCATCACGGGCGAGGCGGCACGGTAGTCGGCCGAGGCGGTTTTGGCACGACGGCGTTCGATCAACCCGCCGGCCCGCTTCGGCCCGAGCACGATCGGCGCGAGGCGTTTGAACGCCTTGAACGACCATACCTTTATATAGTAACTTGCGCCGCGCCGCGGTTTCACGCCCGCCGCGTCCACCAGCACCATCTTACTCACGGGGTTTCGTGCGGAGAAAACGAGCGCGACCCTGCCGCCGAACGAGTGGCCGATCAGCACGGGGTTCGTGATGCCGCGCCCAGCCAGCCAACCCTCGAACCACGCCGTGTAATCCTCCATGCCCCACGGAGAGGGAGGCTCGGGCGCGCTGCCGAATCCGGGAAAGTCGAGCGCCGTGACGCTATGGCCCGCCCCCGCCAGATGCGCCTGCACACCGCTCCAGATCGAGGCGTCGCAGCCCCAACCGTGCAACAAAATGATCTCTTCGGAGGATTTCATCCCACAAAGATAGTTAAAATAACGTGAGTTCGGGATAAGCATAGCTTATTTCGAGCTCGTACCTATTACGGAGCGGCCCACGGCCGCGACGGCTCCCTCCCCTACGGTTAGGGGAGGGTCGGGGAGGGGTGATCGAATACAAAAAGCGGCTATTTCGAGCCGCTAACCTGAATTTGGGATAAGGGAAAATATATAATAACGCACTAAAACTCAATACAATAGCATATTTTTCCTTGTCCCGAATTCAGGTTAAAAAACTTCACGCAGGATGTCGATCGAACGGATATCGCGCACGGCGTCGAGATGATATCCGAAATATGCGAGCATGGCGCCGAGGAATTCGACACGCCGGACGCGGTTCAACGGCAACGAGGCCAAAAAGAGGGACAAGGCAGACTCCTCGCGTTCACTCGGAATGACAGTGCGGGTCGCATCGCCCCGCGTGGCTGAGTCCGCCGCGGGCGTCGCGGTCATAAGTTGCCCGAGCAGCGCCGCGTTTTCGCGCGAGAAGAACGTCCCGTGCCGAGGCTCGATCGGAGTGAACAGACCCTCGCGGATGTCGAACCACCGGCCCTCGGCCCACTCGTTGCCCGGGAAAAAACCAAGATGGCGCGCAAGACCGACCATAAACCACAGATGGAAATTTGCAACCGCCGCAGCATCCTGCGCAGCGTCCAACTCGCAAACCGCACCCCACACAAAATCGAACAGCGGCGAGTTGGCCTCCACCTCCCTGACCAATCTGTACAGCATCTCGGCCATGAACAGCGCCACCGTACTTTTGCGCACATCGAAAGGCATCGACCGCAACGGAACCGCAGCCCGCAACTCGCGGAAACGGTGCATCTCGGCACGCGGCGACGACATACCCTCGAACTCCACGAGGAACATCGGCTGCAACAGCGCCGCGCGGTTGCCGTGGCCGCGCGACGATCTGACCCCCTGAACCATGTAGGTGAGCCGCCCGCCGACGTCGGTCAGGATCCATGCCACGGCGCCGGTGTCACCATATTTGATAGTGTGCAGAACGATCCCGCGGGCCTTGTAACTCTTCATTTTAGCGCGTTAGCCTAATCCGCCGCCCAACGTTCCGGCTTATTTCCAGAGCAGAACTCCGAAACGGAAGCCGCCGACGGGTGTCAGGCCGCGATAGGCGAATCCGCCGATCGAGCTGAAACGCTCGTATCCATAGTAGTAGCCGCCGTAGTAGTCACTCTTCAGGGGGGATTCGCGTTTGTATAACGAATAACTGATCCCCAACCCCGCGTAGAGGTCGAAGTAGCACCTTTCGGACAGGGCCATGTGTTTGCCGATGTTGATCTGGGCGGTGGGTTTGAAGTACGATCTGGTCTCCACCGTGCGCCCCTGTTCGTAGAATGTCAGTCCGTTCTCGGCGAAGGGCATATAGGCGTCCTGCGTCACACCGACCCTGAAGAACTCGAACACCAGACCGGTCGAGAAGTACCATCCGCGCCGGTTGAAGGTGTTCTTGAAGAAGGCCGACGTGCCCAGACCCCACATGCGGTGGTAGTCGTCCCAACCCGAGTTGAACCATGCGCGGTTGTTGCCGTCGCTCCCCCAGAAGTCGCTGTATCGTGACCTGCGCTCCGGTGCGAGATAGACCGCAAGCGAGGTGCCGAACCAGTGGCCGGGCCGCGGCAGTTCGTACTCGAAGTCGAACTTGAGACCGTTGCTTGCCAGCTTCAGCGGACTGACCGACACCGTGTAGCGTTGGTGGGTCCTCTCTTCGGGCCGCCAATCCATCAGCAGTGTCCTTGTGCGGGTCACCGAGTATGTGTAGCTTCCTTGTGCCGACGCCGGTCGGGTCGATCCGGCCGCCAGGGCGACCAGCAGTGCCGCCGCCAAAAATATCGCTCTTCTCATCGCTCTACTCTTTCCTCAGGTCGATCTTGCTTATGAACGTAAACTCATCTTTGTCGTAGCCGAGCTGGTAGAGACCGTCGGCGCCGATGACCAGCAACCGGCCCTGCCAGACGATGCAGTCGTAGGCGACGATGCGGCCAACCTCGGGCACCTCGGCGGCGGTGTATCTGCCCCGTATGTCGCGCGGGTCGGAGATGTCGAACGCTTTCAGGCCGTTGTCGCACACGAACAGCAGGTTCTGCGCGGCATCGACCGCAAGGCCCCGCGGTGAGGACATATCAATCTCGCTCAGCCACACGGGACTTCCCGGATTACTGATGTCGTAGGCCTGAAGCAGATCGCCCCTCTGTCCGCACCAACTGCCGAGCGACGAGTTGAGCGTGACGAAAGCGAGCGAGCCCGCCGCCACCACCGGATCGCAGCTGCGCAGATGCGAGGTGACCGACAGACGCTTCGGAAACGACGGGGTCGAAATGTCGTAGATATACATGGCCGACTGTGAACCGATGAACAGCAGATCGTCCTCCGTGAAGATCGTCTCGATGCCGACGCCCACGTTTACATCGTCGATGAAGGCCGGTCTCGACGGATCGGTCAGCGACACCACGTTGAGTTTGTTGTAATCCACGGTGTAGAGATAGTTCCCCGCGATGGTGAAACGTGCCATCGAACCGCCGCTGCCCGAAGTGTCGGCCGCATCGGACAGATCGTTGCCGCTACATCCGGCCATCGTCACGAGTGCAGCAGCGAGGGCGCATGCTCCGAAAATCTTCATCTTTCTCATGGCCTGCCCTCCGCTTTAATCGCCTGCTTCCATCCGACAAGGATCATATCCGAGGAGTCGTCTCCGTGGAATTTGTGGCCCGTGGGGCTGAGCGGCTCGGGAAAGTAATTCTTGAGCCGTTTGGTGACGGTGCCGGCGGTCAGGTCGAACGCAACAAGGTCGACCGCGTTGTCGAGATAGATGATGCCGTCTTTAATTGCGACATCCATGCACCCGGGGGCTACTATGAATCCCTCCCTGACGGGGTTTGCGGGGTCGGTGTTGTCGATCACGTGTACACCCTTGTATCGTTCCACCACGTAGATCCTGCTGTCGGTGACCCATATCTTGCCCGGGTCGACCATCTCTCTGGCGCCGTCGGCAGCCGGAAAGACCGAATTTTCGAGTTCCGCACGTTTCATGAAGTAGGGTGTCCATCCGCTGTACTGAACGGGGGCGATGTCGGATGTGCACACAAGCCACACCCCCAGCGACATCGCCCACCCCAAAAAGGTTTTTACTCGTACCATAACTGTTCAGGTTTAGAGTTAACGGTTAACGTCGCGGCAAAGATAGTCAAAAAATATGAGAAAAGTGCGGCCGGGGACCGCACTCAACATCAGATCTTGATTTCGATCAATATCCTAATAGTTCTCCTTCTTCGGCTCGTAGTACGCCTTGGGGTGTTTACACGCGGGGCACAACTCGGGAGCGACCTTGCCGTTGTGGACATATCCGCAGTTGCGGCACTGCCAGTCGATGGGGGCGGGGCGTTCGAACACCTTCTCCTCGACCACGCGGCCCAACAGTACGCGGTAGCGGCGTTCGTGCTCGGCCTCGACCATCGCCACGCGGCGCCAGGTCTCGGCGATCTCGGCGAATCCCTCCTCGTCGGCGACCTTTGCGAACTCCTTGTAGAGAATGTCCCACTCTTCGTGTTCGCCCTCGGCGGCTTCCAGAAGGTTTTCGGCCGTGGTGCCAATCTTGCCCGCGGGATAGCAGGCGGTTATTTCGAGCGGGCCGCCCTCCAGGAATTTAAAGAATCTTTCGGCATGCTCCTTCTCCTGGTCGGCGGTTTCGGCGAACACGCCAGCGATCTGTTCGTAGCCCTCTTTTTTGGCCTTGCTGGCGAAGAAAGTGTAGCGTGTGCGCGCCTGACTCTCTCCGGCGAACGATTTGAGCAGATTTTTTTCCGTCTTGGTTCCTTTTACGCTTTTCATAAGATTACGGGTTGAAATTATTGTCGTGTCAGGTTACAAATATAAGCAAAAATTGGGTATTGTCAAAAGAGTTCATTACTTTTGCGCGGTCAAATCTTGTGTTATTCTTATAACAGCCTTTGAAACTATGAATATCTCACACATCGAACACCTGGGCATCGCAGTGAAGAGCCTGGAGGAGGCAATACCCTACTATGAAAAAGTGCTGGGCCTGAAGTGCTACAACATCGAGGAGGTGGCCGACCAAAGGGTGCGCACAGCTTTCTTTAAAGTGGGCGACACCAAGATCGAACTGCTGGAGCCCACATCGCCCGAAAGCACCATCGCCAAGTTTATAGAAACCCGCGGCGAGGGGATCCATCACATTGCATACGCGGTGAAGGGCATCGAGGGTGCGCTGGCCGAGGTGGAGGCCGCCGGTGTGCGCCTGATCGACAAGACGCCCAGGGCCGGTGCCGAAGGGATGACTATTGCGTTCCTCCATCCGAAATCCACGGGCGGGGTGCTGACCGAGTTTTGTGAAGGGTGAAAATAATTAGTTATGAATTATGAGTCATGAGTTATGAGTTAAGCTACGCAGAATTTTGCGCGTAGCAATAGCGCGTTAGCCAACTCATAATTCATAACTCATAATTCATAACTTAAATCAGATCACAATTAAAATAATTAATAGATAACTCAATGAGCAACATTCAGGAAAAGGTCGGTCAGTTGATCGAACGGCGCGAAAAGGCGGCACTCGGAGGCGGTCAAAAGCGCATCGACGGGCAGCACGCCAAAGGCAAGTTCACTGCGCGCGAAAGGATCCACATGCTCCTCGACGAGGGCAGTTTCGAGGAGTTCGACATGTTCGTCGAGCACCGTTGCACCAACTTCGGCATGGAGAAGGAGCACTACTTCGGCGACGGCGTGATCACGGGATACGGCACGATGGACGGAAGGCTGGTGTATGTGTTCGCCCAGGACTTCACCGTGTACGGCGGGTCGCTCAGCAAAACCATGTCCGAGAAGATCTGCAAGGTGATGGACATGGCGATGCGTCAGGGGGCACCGGTGATCGGGATCAACGACTCGGGCGGCGCGCGCATACAAGAGGGTGTGGACGCTTTGGCCGGTTACGCGGAGATTTTCCAGCGCAATGTGATGGCGAGCGGGGTGATTCCCCAGATCAGCGCGATCTTCGGCCCGTCGGCGGGCGGCGCGGTCTACTCTCCGGCGTTGACCGACTTCGTGATCATGAAGCGCAACACGAGCTACATGTTCCTCACGGGGCCTAAAGTGGTGAAGACCGTCACGGGCGAGGATGTGACACAGGAACAACTCGGCGGCGCGTCGATGCACACCACCAAGAGCGGTGTGGCCCACTTCGCGGTCGACACCGAGGAGGAGGGTTTCGAGCTGATGCACAAACTGCTGGGCTTCATGCCGCAGAACAATATGGAGGATGCTCCGCTGGCCGTGTGCAACGACCCGATCGGACGTCTGGAGGACAGCCTCAACGAAATCGTGCCCGACAGTCCCAACAAACCGTACGACATGTACGAGGTGATACGCGCGGTGGTGGACAACGGCGACTTCCTCGAAGCGCACGAGGCGTTTGCAAAGAATATTATCACATGTTTCGCCAGATTCAATGGCCAGAGCGTCGGCATCATCGCCAATCAGCCCAAGTATATGGCGGGGGTTCTCGACATCAATGCTTCGAGAAAGGCGGCGAGGTTCGTCAGGTTCTGCGACGCGTTCAATATTCCGATCGTCACTTTCGTCGACGTGCCGGGATTCCTTCCGGGAACGGGACAGGAGTATGGCGGGGTGATCACACACGGGGCTAAGTTGCTGTTCGCATACTGCGAGGCCACGGTGCCCAAGGTGACCGTCACGCTGAGGAAATCTTACGGCGGGGCGTACATCGTGATGTCTTCGAAGCATATTCGCGGTGACATCAACTACGCGTGGCCCACAGCCGAGATCGCGGTGATGGGTGCGAGCGGCGCCGTCGAAGTGCTCTACGCGAAAGAGATCGCCGCGCTCGAAGACAAACCCGAGGAACGCGCCAAACTGATAGCCGAAAAAGAGGCCGAGTACACCGAAAAGTTCGGCAATCCGTATCAGGCTGCGAAATATGGTTACATCGACGATGTGATCGAGCCGCGCAACACCCGCTTCAGGGTTATTCGCGCGTTGCAGTCGCTGGCCACGAAACGTCTGGTCAATCCGGCCAAGAAACACTCCAACATTCCGCTGTAATGAAGAGGGCGATATTGACATTCGTTGCGGTGTTCTGTGCGCTGGGACTCTCGGCGCAGGGCATCAAAAACGTGCGGATAAACGAGGTTCTCGTTCTGAACGAGAACAACTACACCGATGACTACGGCCACCGTTCGTCGTGGATCGAGCTCTTCAACTCGGGCTACGAGGCGGTCAACGTGGCGCAGTGCTTCATCGAGGTGACGCGGGCCGACGGCTCGCAGGAGCGGTACCAGATACCGAAGGATCCCGCCACGGCGATGCACTCGCAAACCTATCTGGTGTTCTTCTGCGAGGGCTCCCACACCAAAGGGACGTTCTACACCAACTTTACGCTCGAAGGGGTCACAAAGATCACCCTCTACAATGCGGGCGGCAAGGAGGTGATCGACGAATTTGCGTTCGATCCCGCCGCACAGCGACCCGACATCACGATCGGACGGCTGGGAGGCAACCCGCGGGTCGTGGCACTCGAAAGCACTACACCCAACGCGACCAACGAAACCGTCGACGGCCCCTCCAAAGGCGAGCTGTTCCGCCAGAGAGACTCCTCGGGCGGCGTGATGGCTATCATCGCAATGTCGGTGGTGTTCTCGGCGCTGGTGCTGATATTCTTCGTGCTGAAGGTATTCGGGCTGGCGATGGTTCGCATGCAGACGCGCAAGGAGACCAAGCCCGTCGAAGCCGCGCCCGCTCCGGCAAAACGCAAGCCCGCCGGTGAACAGGTGCAGGAGGAGATGGCCGCGATCGCCCTGGCCCTCAAGCTGCATCAGGAGGAGCAGCATATTCTCGAATCGACCGTCATCACAATCAACCGCGCTTCGAGGGTCTACTCGCCCTGGAGCTCCAAGATTCATGGCATACCCCCGATTCCGACCAAGAATTAATAATGAAAAACTAAAAGGATTGCACAACAATGGCAAAGGATTATAAATTCAAGATCAACGGTCACGAGTACGAGGTTGCAGTGGGCAGCGTCGAGAGCGGAGTGGCCAAAGTGACCGTCAACGGTACCGACTACGAAGTCGAAGTGCAGAGCAACACGCTCATCAAACCGCGGCCCGCAAAACCCGTGGCCGTCGCTCCGGCCGTCTATTCGGCAACGGCTCCCGTCAGCCCCGCGAAGATCGACCAGACAGCTCCGGCGGTCGGCAGCGCATCGCCGCTGAAAAGTCCGCTCCCGGGCGTGATACTCGACGTGAAAGTGCGCGAGGGCGACACCGTGAAGGCCGGTCAACTGCTGATGGTGCTCGAAGCGATGAAGATGGAGAACAACATCGACGCACATCAGGCCGGTGTGGTGAAAAGTGTCAACAAACGTCAGGGCGATTCGGTGCTGGAGGGCGACGTACTCTTAACGATCGAATAGGCTTATGTTTACGTTTTTGCAAAATAGCGGTTTCGGCTCGTTCATAGCCGAAAACATGCAGACATTCTGGAGCTTCACCGGCTTCGCCAACGCGACGTGGCAACACCTGGCCATGATCGCCGTGGGACTGCTGTTCCTGTTCTTCGGAATATACAAGAAATGGGAACCGATGCTGCTCGTGCCGATCGGATTCGGGATCCTGGTGGGGAACATCCCGTTCTTCCCGGGGCTGGGGATCGGTATCTACGAGGAGGGATCGGTGCTGAACTACCTCCACTTCGGGGTGATGAAAGGGGTCTATCCGCCGCTGATCTTTTTGGGGATCGGGGCGATGACCGACTTCTCGGCCCTGCTGTCGAACCCCAAGCTCATCACGATCGGGGCGGCGGCGCAGTTCGGGATCTTCGGAGCGTATATTCTGGCGCTGACGGTGGGCGGATTCACCGCTGCCGAGGCGGGGGCGATAGGTATCATCGGCGGTGCGGACGGCCCGACGGCTATCTTCCTGTCGTCGAAACTTGCGCCCGACCTGATGGGAGCGATCGCGATCGCGGCATACTCCTACATGGCGTTGGTGCCGCTCATCCAGCCGCCCATCATGAAGCTGCTCACCACCAAAAAGGAGAGACTGATCAAAATGAAGCCGCCGAGGGCCGTGTCGCCGACCGAGAAGATACTCTTCCCGATCATCGGCTTTTTGTTGACATGTTTCCTCGTGCCGTCGGGTCTGCCGCTGCTGGGGATGCTGTTCTTCGGTAACCTTCTGAAAGAGAGCGGTGTTACCAAACGTCTGGCTACGACAGCCGGCGGGCCGCTGATCGACATCGTGACGATCCTGATAGGGCTCACCGTGGGGGCTTCGACCCAGGCGACGACCTTCCTGACGCCCAAGTCGATCATCATCTTCCTGCTCGGTGCCATCTCGTTCATAATCGCCACCTGCGCGGGTGTGCTCTACGTGAAGTTCCTCAACCTGTTCCTCAAGAGCGAGAACAAGATCAATCCGCTGATCGGCAACGCGGGTGTGTCGGCGGTGCCCGACTCGGCGCGCGTGTCGCAGGAGGTGGGGCTGCACTACGACAAAACCAACCACCTGCTGATGCACGCCATGGGGCCCAATGTGGCCGGTGTGATCGGCTCGGCGGTGGCGGCGGGGATACTTCTCGGGTTCCTGGGCTAAAAAATAATTGTCTTAATATTGTCAAAAAGGCCGTCCATTCGTGGGCGGCCTTTTGTTTTTTTTGATACCTTTGTCCGGAGCCACCGCATACTAACATTAAGAGCTTTTCGATATGAAAAATCTGATTTTCGCACTTTTTCTGGCGTTGCCGGTCGCGTTTTCGGGATGTTCGGTCTTTAAGAACGTCGATGCGGGACGCGCAATGCAGGCGGTCGCCACGGCCGGTTCCGCAGCCACGATCACCGACGCGCAGATCGCCGAAATGTGCCGCGCGTCGATGGGGAAAACCGACTCGGAGAATACCATTGCACCCGCAAATTCTCCCTACACCCAGCGGCTTGCACGGCTCACCAAAGGGCTCGAAAACTATGGCGGGCTGAATCTCAACTTCAAGGTCTACATCAAGAACGAGGTGAACGCCTTTGCGAGCGGCGACGGCAGCGTGCGGGTCTTCTCGGGGTTGATGGATGTGATGGACGACGACCAACTGATGGCGATCGTCGGACACGAGATCGGACATGTCCAAAATCACGATATCAGGGATGCGGCCCGGCAGGCATACATGAGAGCCGCCGCGCGTGAGGGTCTGGCATCGCTCGACGGGTCGCTCGCCACGATCACCGACTCGATGCTGGGCGACATTGCCGAGAGCTACATGAACGCGCGATATTCGCAGAAACAGGAGAACGAGGCGGACGATTTCGGATTCCGTTTCACCGTCGCGGCCGGGCGAGATCCCTACGCGATGGCGCGGTCGATGGCCAAGTTGCAGGAGCTTTCGGGCGGCGCTTCGGGTGGTGGAAGCGCTTCGTCGAGCCTGTTGCAGGCATTCTCGTCGCACCCCGACACCGCCGGACGCGAACGACGAATGCGCGCGCTGGCGGATGCACACGTTGCGAACAAAAATTAGAGCCCTTCGAGGATACGTTTGAGTACCACCTGGGCCGAGATCTCGCGGTTGGCGGCCTCGGGGATCACTATCGACGTGGGGCTTTCGATCACCTCGTCGGTGACTATCATGCCGCGGCGAACCGGCAGGCAGTGCATGAAGAAGGCGTTGTCGGTGAGTGACATTTTTTCGGCGTCCACTGTCCAGGCGCGATCGGTGCTCAGTATCTTTCCGTAGTTGGGGTCGGTGTAGGCCGCCCAGTTCTTGGCGTAGATGAATTCGGCGCCCTCGAACGCCCGGCGCTGGTCGTACTCTATGCGGGCGGGGCCTGCGAATTCGGGCGCGAGTTCGTAGCCGCGCGGATGGGTGATCACAAAATCGACGGCTCCTATCGCGGCGGCGGCGTTCATCCACTCGGCGAACGAGTTGGGCACGGCCTGCGGAAGTGCGCGCGGGTGGGGCGCCCAGGTGAGGACGACTTTAGGGCGGGCCGAACGCCGGAACTCCTCGATCGTGATCAGATCGGCGAAACTTTGCAGCGGGTGGCGCGTGGCGGCCTCCATGCTGATGACCGGACGGCCGGAGTGCTCGATGAACTGGGTGAGGATCTTCTCGCTGTAATCGTCGGCCTTGCTCTCGAACCCGGCGAACGAACGAACGCCGATCACGTCGCAGTACGACCCGATCACGGGGATGGCTTCCAAAAGGTGTTCCGGTTTGTCGCCGTCCATGATCACGCCGCGCTCGGTTTCGAGTTTCCACGCTCCCTGCGCGATGTCCAGCACCATTACGTTCATGCCGAGGTTCATGGCGGCTTTCTGCGTCGAAAGGCGCGTGCGGAGGCTGGAGTTGAAGAATATCATCACCAGCGTTTTGTTGCGGCCGAGCGCGGTGTATGCGTAGCGGTCGCGCTTAACTTCGAGTGCTTCTGCCACGGCGGCGCGCAGGTCGCCTATCTCTTTTACGTTTGTGAAATGCTTCATTTTAGTTGAAAGTTGAAAGTGGGCTACACGCTATTTTTTTAGGGTGGCGACGACTATTATCGGGTTGCTGTCCTCCTGTTGTTTTGCGGCAAG
>QMCE01000110.1_pt1 | contig 94085 bp, 75 predicted proteins | sample 1821851 | NCBI WGS metagenome assembly QMCE01 (sample SAMN09453174, study PRJNA476694) | Termite gut metagenome, whole genome shotgun sequencing project. | isolation source: worker | host: Odontotermes sp. | place: South Africa:Pretoria | collected 2016-01-28
TATGATGATAATTGTATTTTGGTGTATTGTGTCCCGCCATAAACCGAGGGGGTAACGCGCATGAACCGTAAGCCGTTAAGAATAGGGAGCGTCCTGTTGTCATTCGTTCTTCTCATCTCTTGCATGGCTGGATGCCTGCCCAAAGGGGAACAGGGCGACGCTTCCGTTTCGCGGGCGGAAGCAGTGCCGCCGGTGAGCGATACGCCTGCCGCACCGGACTACATCACGCGCGGCGCGTGGATTGAATCCCTCGTGAAAGCAGTGGCTGGCGACGATTTCAACCCGCAAAAGGCCGCCGAACTGAAACCCTACTTTTCTGATGTGGACGAAAGCCACGCGCTGTACGGATTTGTGCAAAGCGCCGCCATGATAGGGTGGCTGAATGTGGATATAGAGAACGGCGTTTTTGAGCCGGATGCCCCAGCCAACAGGGGCTTTGTGGCGTCTACGGCAGTGCAGGCGGCGGGCTACATGATGGTGGACGGAGAAGATGAACCCAGCGAGGAAATACTGCAAGCCGCCGACCCGCTGAACCTGCTGTTTGCCAAACGGCTTGGCGTGATTGTCGAAGATGAAAACGGAAGCCTGCGGGCGCAGGAAACCGTGGACGAGGCCATGTGTGCGAGTGTGCTGGACTGGTATGCCAGCGTAAACACTTGGGATGAGGGGCTGCCCGACGTAACCGAGTTTAAACCCGGTGTGACCGACCTGCTCGAAACGGAACTTGCCTACACACTGGACGCCGAAAATACCCTGCGCCTGCCCGCAGACTATCCCGCAGAGCCTGCCGTGGGCGATATTCTGCTGCTGCCCGCCACTGCGGAGTGGCCGGATGGAACCACTGTAAAAATATCCGGCGGCGACGCCGAAACGGGCTATACCTGTGAAACGCCCGCCTTTGAAGAAATATTTTCCAGCTTTAGTATGTCAATGCAGCAGGAGTTGGACGTCGAGGGGCCTGCTCGTTTGACAGACAACGGAAGTGACGCGCCAGCGGAAGATGATGGCGGCACAGTGCCCGCGCCGGACGATGAAAGCGAACTCTCTGAGGCGGATGCGGACGGCGAGGCACAGCGGGCTAAAACCCTTTCAAACAGTGTGTTGTTTGCCAATACACAATCGGATGATCCCTCTGGCGGAGACGGCGAGCTGCCCCTGCCCGAGGGGACTGTAGTAGATGGTATTGAGGTGCGCCGCGACGATGAGGGGCGGCTTTGGAAAGATATGCACTGGGACTACGAAAAAAGTTTTCGGATTGACAAAAGCCTGGTGCTGAATGTGAACAAAATAGACCTCCGGGTCAGCATTCGCTATGGCGAACCGTTCCGAAATGCTGCTGTGCCTGTGCCGCAAAGGCTGAAAGATATCACCTATGCGCTGGAGATACGCAGCATCCTCAGCTTCGATTTCGCCCTTAGCATGGAACTGTTCGGCGGGGAAATCAGCGAAACCTTTGAGAAAGATTTTCTTGAAGATATAATGAGAAAGCTGAAGAACCCCTTTGTAAAGGTAAACGCCACCATGACGCTGGAAGCAAAGGCCAAGGGCGAGGGCGCTGTTGGCATACCGCTGAGCGGCAGGGTGCAGTTTTGCTTAAACGAACTTAGCATACAAAACCCCCTCACCGCCACACTGGATAAAAGTGAAGTGCGCACAGACGGCAAGGCAGAGGCCAGCCTCGTGTTCGCGTTCGACCTGGGCGTGAGTATCTTGGGCTTCAAATTTGTTTCAAACACGCTCACGTCCACTTTTACCGCCGCCGCCGTGTATCAGGAGGATGGCTACGGCGTGTGCATGGGCATCGACGCCACCATAGAAACGCAATATGTGGTGGATTTGGGTTCTGAGTTGGTGGGCGGGGTGTTGGATAAGATAATCAAGGGCATTGAGTGGCTGATGCGCCGCATTGACGCCTTGCAAATCTTAGACCTTTGGGACTCCGAAACCTTTATGGAGCTGAAGCGGTTCCGGGATTGCATGGTGAATGGATTCAAGGTTGCTATCCCCGAAGAACCCGCCGTCATGACGGTGGGCCGCCTGCACTGGGAGGGCGAAAACAATTATAGCCTGCGGCGCACCCCCAATGATGTTTGTACCCGCGAGTTTACGCTGGTGCTGGTGAACCCCACAAACTTAGCGGTGGACGAAAGCGCCGCGCTGTCCATCCTCGCCAAGCCCAAGAGCGGCGCTGCCCGTGCGGGTCTCACCGGGCGATTGCGCGTCGAGAATGTAAGCCCCGATATTCTTTCGCTCAGCGACATGACTGTGACAGGGCTTGCAGACGGTATAGCCACTTTACAGCTTAATTGGGTGTTCAGCGACGAAGACGGCGAATGGGATTCCCTGTTAAAGGGTGAAGTGGATGTGGTGGTGGGAGAGCTGCCGGAAGAAGTAACATCGCTCTGGATATCGATAAACTCTTACCACGCTTCTATCGGGCCATGTGGCGCAACTGTACATCTCTATGGTACAGTGACGGAGAGCGGAACACTTCATTATTCGCTGATTCAGACTGTAGAGGGCAGCTCTGGAGAGCCATCCTATACAAATGAGTTTACTTATGGCGATGGTGAACATATTGAGGCGGGCGCGCGCTTTGACCACTCTTTTCTGTGCGATGCGGAAAACAGCTTCGGGCACCATGAGAATTGTCATTGGAGCTTTACAGGTTCCTTTGTACCCGACAATCCGGATTCACCCACGTTTAATATACGTTCCCCAGTGGAATATACTCCCTCCTCTTCCTCCGCATCTTAGTGCGCCTTGAATCTTCACAATAAAACCGAGAATATCCCAATTTGCTAAATCACAACAAAATCAAAGCTTTTTTCCAGAAAAAAAGAGCGGCGTGGCCTGAATTTTGGGCCACGCCGATGTCGGGGTTCACCAAACGGATTTGCGTGCATTTCGAAGAAGGCGATTGAGGAGCAGGTGAATGCCGCTGCAGGCGGCAGAGAAGCGCCCCTGGGGGCCAACGCAGGAATGCGGAATATTTTGCCGCATAGACGTGCCGTTGAGCTATTGACGACACTATTTACACCACCATCCCGCCGTTGGGCGCCAGCACCTGCCCTGTCAGGTACGCGGCGGCGTCCGATGCCAAAAACACAGCCGCGGCGGCTATCTCCTGCGGCGTTCCAAGGCGGCCCATGGGTATTTCTTCGCACAGGCGCGCGGTATCCGCGTCCGAGTAATCCGCCATCATGCCGCCCTGCACCGCGCCGGGCGAAAGGCAATTCACACGCACCCCGCTGGGGGCTAGCTCCTTGGCAAGCGCGCGGGTCAGGCCAATCACAGCGGCCTTGGCGGCCGAGTACGGCACTTCGCACGACGCCCCCACCTGCCCCCACATGGATGAAACCGTGATGATGCAGCCGTCTTTCCGGCGTATCATATCCCCCACCGCCGCCTGGCAGCACAAAAAAGTGCCGGTGGCGTGCACCCCCATCATCGCCTGCCAATCATCGATGGTAAGCAGGTTGAAGGGCTTATTCTGCGCAACACCCGCAGCGCACACAAGCGTGTGCACAAAGCCAAAAAGGTCTTTGGCGGTGGCAAAAATGCGCTTAACATCGCACGGGCTGGCAACATCGCCCAGCACAAACACCGCACTGCCGCCCTGTGCGTTAATTTCTTCGCAAAGGCTTTGCAGCACCGCCTGGCGGGATAACCCGCACAGCACCAAGTTGTAGCCCGCTTTTGCAAACGCCCGGGCCAGGCCGCCGCCTATCTGCCCAGACGCGCCTGTTATCAGCGCCGTTTTTGCCATCATGCTTCCCCGCTTTCGCGTTTATCCCGCAGCCTTCCAAAAAATGCGCGCAGCACCGCGCCGCATTCATCGGCCAACACGCCGGATACAACCTCTGGCCGGTGATTGAAGGGCAAGGCAAACAGGTTGGTTACCGAATGGCAGCACCCCGCCTTGGGGTCTGCCGCGCCGTACACCACCCGGCGTATGCGGCTGTTGATAATCGCCCCCGCGCACATGGGGCAGGGCTCCAGCGTAACATACAGCTCGCACTCCCACAGCCGCCAGCCGCCCAGCGCCTTGCAGGCAGCATCGATAGCCAGCAGCTCGGCGTGCGCAAGGGCGCTTTTTTGGGTTTCGCGGCGGTTGTGCGCCGCCGCTATCACCTGGCCCTGCCGTGTTATCACTGCGCCCACCGGCACTTCGCCCTTTTCCGCCGCCAGGGCGGCTTGCTCCAGCGCCAGGCGCATTATGCGCGCATCGTCCATGTCATCGCTCCATCACGTTCTGCCGTTAGATTGAAAACAACATCAAAATATAGTTTGCCGCCAGCAGCGCCGCGCCCGCCCAAAAGCCGGGTGCTGCCCACAGCGCCCGCGTGCCGCCTGCCGCGCGCGTGCCGGCCTTGGCCAAAAACGGCGCCAGCACCACACGCCCCAGCCCCAGGCGGCGTATGGCCCACAGCGATGCCGCAAAAAGCACCAGCAGCAATAGCACCACCCACATCACGGTGGCCATGCCGGCAAAGGCGTCCGGGTTGTCGTTTTGCAAAAGCAGCACAAAGCTAAGCAGGTTATTGGCAAAATGCAGCACCATGCACGGGCGCACCGAGCGCGTAATCTCGCGCACATAGCACAGCGCCAGGCCCATCACAAACACCGAGGGAAGCTCCCACAGGCTTGCGTGCATTAAGGCAAACGCGGCCGCCGTAGCCGCCAGTGATACCCCAAAGCCAAAGCGCCGCAAGCAGCCCTGCAGCGCGCCCCTGAAAAACAACTCTTCCAAAACAGGCGCAAACAGGCAGGCGCTGCAAAAATACAAAACGCGCTCCCAAACGCCCTCTGGCAAGGTGGCCGGCAGCACCGGCGAGCCAAGCGCCAGGGCGGCCAGGGTGCGCAGCAGGGTTGTAAGCGAATTCAGCACCAACGCCAGCGCCAAAAACAGGGGCAGCAGCACCCAAACCGGCACAGCGCCGCTTTTCAGCGGCAGGGGCGTCCAGGCGTTTTTTTCAAGGCGCTTTGCCAGCAGCACCGGCAGCATAAACACCACCGGCACGCATAAAAGGCCCGCCACGGCGGGCAGCAGTGTGCCCGCGCCGCCGCCCCCCACCGCGCTTTGCGTGCCGGCCACCCAGCCGGTAAGCACGCCGGCAAGCCGCAAAAGCAACACCATCAGCATTAACGCCAGCCCAATGCTGTTGCCGGTGTGCCGCAAGCCATGTTTTGCCACAAACCCACCTCCCCCACACATCGCTATTCTACCACAAGCGCTTACAAACCGCCACATCGCGGCCTTGACTTCGCACGCATTAATTCTTACAATATGTTTGATGAGCATAAGGGGTTAATCAACAGTCGGCACAAGAATAGGTGGTATCCAAATGATTCTTACCGCAGACGAAATCGTTCAAAGTACGTCGCAATTCTTTGCCGTCAAGTACCCCCATTTCAAAGAGTTTCAAACCGACCCGGCCTATTTTCCCTACTGGAAGCTGTGTGTGCAAGCCCTGCAAGACCGTGATTTGCTGGGGCACATTATTTTTTGCAACGATTTGTTTTGCATCCCGCCTGTTAAAACCTTTTTGTGTTATTACGCCGATAAGCTGGTAGAGCTTACCGGGCAAAGCGACGCCCGCCTGGAAGATTATGTGAAAAAAAGCATGGGTGCGGTGTGGGGCTATGTGTTTAAGGCGCTGCTGTGCTATGCCGGGCAAAAAAGCGTTTCGGTATCGCTGAATAAGCAGTTTATGCTAAAAACAGCCACCTACTATACCAACCCGCAAAAAACTTTGGTGCTTGCCTATTGACAAACCCGCGCGCCGGGTGCTATGATAGCAAAAATTGAAACCGTTGACCGGGAAGAGTAGCGATTACTGCATGGTTTTAGAGAGTGGCTGCCAGGGTGCAAGGCCATACCAAAGGTAAGCGTGAATGGACCTGGGAGGGCGGCCCGAAACCGGCATGGCCGGGAGTAGTAGCCGACGGGGAAGCCGCATCCGTTACCAAGGCGGCGCGCATTGATGTTGAGTGCGCAGAGGTGGGCGTTTACGCCAATTTGGGTGGTACCGCAGGAGTTTTCTAAGCTCTTGTCCCTTGCAGAAGGGGCAAGGGCTTTTTGATTTGAACAGGAGGAAAGACGATGTATTTGCCGGGAAGACGATGGCGAGGCATGAAACAGGATAGCGGAACACCGTAAAACCCGGAACGGTTTAGAACCGTTCCCTACAAATATAATTGAGGAGCGTAACTATTATGAAACAGATACCCAACAAAGTTTATCTTGGCGAAGAGAACATGCCGCGCCAATGGTACAACCTACGGGCGGATATGCCCAACAAGCCCGCCCCCCTGCTGCACCCGGCCACCCTTAAGCCCGCTACGCTGGACGATTTGAAACCCGTTTTCTGCGACGAGCTGGCCAAGCAGGAACTGGACGACAATACCCGATACATTGACATTCCCGAACCTATTTTGGATTTTTATCGCATGTATCGCCCCTCGCCCCTGGTGCGCGCGTATTCGCTGGAACAGCACCTGGGCACACCGGCTAAAATTTACTACAAATACGAGGGCAACAACACCAGCGGCAGCCACAAGCTGAACAGCGCCGTTCCCCAAGCCTATTATGCCAAGGCGCAGGGGCTTACCCACCTTACCACCGAAACCGGCGCCGGGCAGTGGGGCACCGCGCTGGCCATGGCCTGCGGGTACTACGGCGTAGACCTTACCGTGTACATGGTGAAGGTAAGCTCCGAGCAGAAACCCCAGCGCCGCGCCCTGATGCAGGTGTACGGCGCAAACGTGATACCCAGCCCCAGCGAAACCACACAGGTGGGGCGCGCCATATTGGCCGAGCACCCCGGCACGGGCGGCAGCCTGGGCTGCGCCATCTCCGAAGCCATAGAAAAGGCCGTCACCTCCGACAACTGCCGCTATGTGCTGGGCAGTGTGCTGAACCAGGTGGTGCTGCACCAAAGCGTGATTGGCTTGGAAGCCAAAGCCGCCATGGACATGCTGGGCGAGTACCCGGACCTTGTGATTGGCTGCGCGGGCGGCGGCTCGAACCTGGGCGGGCTTATCTGCGCCTACATGCAAGACCGCCTTACCGGCAAGGCCAGCCCCCGTTTTATTGCCGTAGAACCGGCCAGCTGCCCCAGCATGACGCGCGGGCGCTACGCCTACGATTTTTGCGACACGGGCCGCACCACGCCATTGGCGAAAATGTATACGCTTGGCTGCGGTTTCATCCCCGCGCCCAACCACGCCGGGGGGCTGCGGTATCACGGCATGTCGCCCATTTTATCGCAGCTGTACCACGACGGCTACCTGGACGAAGCGCGAAGCGCAGAGCAGACAGCGGTGTTTGAAGCCGCCTGCCTGTTTGCGCAAAAAGAGGGGCTCTTGCCCGCTCCGGAATCGGCCCATGCCATCCGCGTTGCGCTGGACGAAGCCATAAAGTGCAAAGAAACAGGCGAAGCCAAGACCATTCTCTTTGGCCTTACCGGCACGGGCTTCTTCGATATGACCGCCTACCAGCGCTACCTGGACGGCAGCATGAACGACAGTATCCCTACCGACGCCGAATTGCAGCAAGGGTTCGACAGCCTGCCGCAAGTATAGGGGGCAAGCCGGGTTTACTCCCCGTTTGCCAAGGCGTCCTGGCGCAAAAGCTCCATGTAGCCGCTGTCGGCCAGGGAAACATAGTCGCCGTCGGCCACCACAATATGGTCTATCAGGTTCACATTAATCATGCGCAGCGCCCCATACACCTGGCGGGTAACGGCTTTGTCGCCCGAAGAGGGCAAAGCCAGCCCGCTGGGGTGATTGTGCGCTATAATAACACCGGTGGCGTTGGTGTTCAGCGCCTCGGCCACCACGCGCTTGATAGTGATACGCACGGCGTTTACAATCCCCTCGCGGGACAGGCAGGTGGCGCGTATCACCTTGCGCTTGTCGTCCAGGGTTACCATGTGGGCCTCTTCGTTCTGCTTGCCAAACAGCCGCGCCAGAAAAAACGCCCCCGCTTTTTCGGTGCTGTCCAGTGCCGTGCCGGGCTCGGCGCGGTTGTCCAGATAATACGCGCCCAGCTCAGGTATCATTTTCAGCAGCACGGCGCTGGTGCGCCCCAGACCCGGCACTTTTTCCAATTCGTCCAGCGGGGCATCAATCACAGCAGCAAAGCCACCAAAATGGTTTATCAAATCACGCGCCAAGCGGTTGGTGTCGCAGCGGGGGCGTGCGTAAAACAGCAGCAGCTCCAAGGCAGTGTGCTGCTCAAATCCGGCCAGGCCCTCACGCAAAAAACGCGTGCGCAGGCGCTCGCGGTGGCCGTCAAATTCACTCATGATGCCATTCCCCCAACAAAATATCAATAGGCGGCCCGTATGAAAAGCTATACCGCAACCGATAACGACGCCAGTACGCGTTTATCACGTTTTGTGGCCCGCGTAGCCCCGCGGCTGCCCAACGCCGCGCTGCATAAGGCTTTTCGCAACCGCCGCATTAAAGTAAATGGCAAGCGCGCATGGCCCGATACCTGCCTGTGCGCGGGCGATTTGGTGGAGCTGTATCTAAACGACGCGGTTTTTGAGGCCGCCAAAACCGATTCCGCGTCACCGGACAAGCCGCCCGCGCATGGTGAGCCTTTGTACGAAATTGAGTATGAGGACGGTTTGCTGGCCGTGCTGTACAAGCCCGCCGGGGTGCTGTGCCACAGCGACGCCACGGGCGACGCCACCCTGCTGGACGCCTACACCGCCGCCCTGATACAGCGGGGCGAATACCTGCCCCGGCAGGAAAACACCTTTGCGCCCGCCCTGTGCAACCGGCTGGACCGCGGCACGGAGGGCCTGGTGCTGGTGGCCAAAAGCGCCGCCGCGCTGCGCGGGGTAAACGCCGCCATCCGGGCGGGGCTGCTGCACAAAGAGTACCTGTGCGTTTGCCTGGGCCACCCCCCCACCGGCGAGCGGGAAGCGTTTTTAACACGGGACAAAACCGCCAAAACCGCCCAGGTGGGGCTGCACCCAAAGCCGGGAGCAAAAGCCATTAAAACCGGCATTTGGCCGCTGGAAAAAGCCGGGGATTTTACACTGTGCCGGGTGGTGCTGTTTACCGGCCGCACCCACCAAATACGCGCCCACATGGCGTTTTTTGGCGCGCCGCTGGCTGGCGATGCCAAATATGGCAAGGGCGCGGCCTCGCGGCTGCCGGGCATGGCCAACCAGGCGCTGTGCGCCTATACCCTGCGCTTTGCCGGCAATTTGCCCGATGATTGCCCGCTGCCCGCCCTGGCCGGCAAAACCTTTACCGCCACCCACGCCCGCCTGCCCCGGTGCTGGCAAGCTTATTCGTCATCGGTATCATCCAAAGAAACACGCAAAATTGTGCCTTCCGGGAAAGCTTCACCCTCTGGCACCAGCAAAGAATAAATCATCTTGGTGTGAGGCGTGGCCGGTATGGCCGCGCCGTCTTTGTCTTGCAAGCCCCTGGCGGTAAACGAAACCGTGCGCCCCGGCGGCACAAGCGCCTCTACCGCGCCGCCCCCGGATAGCTTGCCGCGCTGCACACAGAACACGCGGCTGCCCTGCTGGGCATACACCACACCCACCACCTGCCAGCGGCGGACATACCCGCCGTCTGCGGTGTTTTGCACCGCCGCCTCTGGCCCAAAGAAAAAGCCGCTGCCATATGCCCGGTGCGAAGCGCGCTCCAGCTCCCGCCTTGCAAACGCCGGCAGCACATAGCCGCTCGCCGGGGCTGCCAGGGCGGCATCAAGCGCCGACCGGTAAGCCGCCGTTACCGACGCCACATAATAAAAGCTTTTCGCGCGGCCTTCTATTTTAAGGCTGGTTGCCCCGGCTTCAATCACCTTGTCTAAAAAAGGCGCGGCGCATAAATCGTTCGCGTTCAATATATAGCTGCCGCCTGCGTCTTCCCCCACCTCAAAATACTGCCCCGGGCGCTTTTCTTCCATCAGGGCATATTTCCAGCGGCAGGGCTGGGCGCACTGTCCGCGGTTGGCATCGCGCCCGGCCAGATAGTGCGACAGCAGGCAGCGGCCGGATATGCTCATGCACATCGCGCCATGCACAAACACCTCCAGTTCCAGCCCCGCGGGGGTTAAGCGGCGTATCTCACGGATATCTTCCAGGCTAAGCTCGCGCGCCAGCACCACGCGCTTTGCGCCCAATTGCCAGGCCGTGTTAGCCGCCGCGTAGTTGGTAATGCCAGCCTGGGTGGATACATGCAATTCTACCCCGGGCGCATACTGCCCCGCCATGCGCAGCACGCCCCAATCGGCCACAATCAGGGCGTCTACCCCGGCTTTTTGCGCGGCGCGCAGGGCGGCGGGCATGGCCCGCAGCTCCTGGTTGGTGGGCAGGGTGTTCAGGGTAAGGTATGCTTTTTTGCCGCCGTCGTGCGCCAGGCGCACCGCCTGGCACAATTCATCGTCTGTAAAATTGGCCGCGGACGCGCGCATGCCAAACTGCCGCGCAGCCAGATACACGGCGTCTGCGCCAAAACCCAGGGCAAAGCGCAGGCACTCCATATCGCCCGCCGGGGCTAAAAGCTCCACGCGCCGCCGCGCCTTCATTCGTCGCCGGCGGCCTCCTCGCTCGCCGCCTGCTCCAGCTGGTACTCCTCGTCCGACTGATGGGCCAGCTCGATGTTTTGCAAATGCTGGTTGTAGGTGGTGGCGTACCAGAATTTGTAGTTGCCGCCCGTGCCGGTTACAAAGTAAAAATAATCGTGTATCGCGGGTTCAAGCGCCGCGCGGATAGCCGGGATATTGGGGCAGGAAATGGGCCCGGCCGGCAGGCCTTCCACCGAGTCTGCGTCGTCGTCCGCCGTGAAATAGGCATAGAACAGGCTATGCGGAATGTAGTTCAGCATGTCTGTTTTCATTTCGGCCAGCGTCCAGCCGGTGTAGTCGGGGCTGGCATAATCCCGAATCACAAAATCCGCCAGGTATCGGGTGGTTGCATCCGTGCCCAGGGTGCGGCGCGGTATTTCACCATTGGGGTGGTCTCTCAGCAACCTGTTCCAAAACACGCCGCTTACCTTCGATTGGTTTTCGTCGTCCTTGCTGGCTTCTTCCTCAATGATGGACGCCATCGTAATCACTTCGCGCAGGGTGACGTTTTTGTACTCCAGCATCTCGTACAAATCCAATATACCCGCTTCGGTGTAAAAAGACAGGCTGGACAGGTTCTTGTCAAACTGCTCGTACAGCTTGCGCACCACATTCGCCGGGGCGTCATCTTTGTAAAACTCGTAGGTGTCGGGGGCCATGTAGCCCTCGGCTTTCATAAAGGTATTGGGCTGGGTGCTAACATAATTCCAAAACTTGATGTCGCTGTAATCGCCGTTGTTGGCTTCGTCTAAAAATTCCTGCGCGTCACAAATGCCGCCTTGCTCCAGCAATTCCGAAAACTGTATCAAGGTGCTGCCCGGCGGTATCGTCACCCACGCGGTTTCGCGCGTGGCTTTCTTTTCGCTCAGCACCTCAATAATTTCATCGTAGCTCATGCCCGCTTGCAGCTGAAAGCGCCCAGACTGGAAGGCCGCGCCCGCGCCGTTGAAGCGTACATAGAATTTGAATATGTTATCGTTTGAAATAAGGCCGTTTTCCAGCAAAATATTGGCAACGGTAGTGCCGCCCGCACCATAAGGGATGTCCACGGTAACCGTGCCGGTAGCGGTGGCTTCCTCACCGTCCAATTCCTTAAAAACGTACGAAACCAGCGCCATAGCAAGGCCGGCTGCCACCAATATCACGGCCAGAAAGGAAATGGCGCATCCCCGGTTGGCAAACTTAACGCTACGCTCATAATCCCAGTCTATCTCATCGTCGGTAAGCTGCCGCTTCTTCGGCTTTTTTTTGCGTTGTACCTCCCGCTCGGGAGCATCGCGCTTTGGTGGGCGCGGGGGCTTGCTGCCGGGTCTTTGGGGTTGGTTCGGCATTTTATCATTCCTCCATCAAGGATACAGCTTCTCAAGCACCGCGTCGGCCTTGGGTGTGCCTGCCAGGGCGGCAACCAACGCGTGGGCAAAGGGCAAAGCCACACCGGCGCTTCGGCCGGTAATCACCTGTCCGTCCACCACCACCGCCGCGCTAGAAACATGGCTCTTCGTCAGCTCTTCCCGCAAAGTGGGAAACACGGCGGCTTTCTTGCCCTGTAGGTAACCATACCGGTGCAGCAGGGTGGGCGCCGCACAAATGGCCGCGAGATACAGCCCGCGCGCCGCCGCGTCTTGTAACGCCGATTTCACCTCGGGGCTGGCCGCCAAACATTCTACGCCCGCGCCGCCGCCCGGCAGCACCACCATGGCGGCATCCTGCGGCAGCACAAACCCGTCGCCGTTTACATCGGCGGTTACGGCTATGCCGTGTGCCCCCGTTACCACCGGGCCGGTAACGCCCACGGTCACCACCTCAATATCCGCACGGCGCAAAACATCAATGGGCGTTATGGCTTCTATCTCTTCAAATCCCTCAGCCAAAAACACATACACCGTCATTATTAATCATCTCCAGCTGCATATTCAGCACTTTTTTATCAAAGCGGCCAGCCCGGCGCATCCATGGCAAAGCGCAGATACAAATCTTCCGGCGGCCGATAGGCATCGTCCAGGGTTTTCAGCACCGCCGCCGGGCACAGCCTGCCCTGCCCCGCAAACAGGCCCGCCATAGGTAGCGTGGCCAGCATCTTCTGTGCCCCTATGTGGGCGCGTACTGCATTTATCACGTCCATGGCCTCGGCATCGCCATAGGCGGCCAGCTCTGCCAGCAGGGCGGGTTTGCCCTCACTTGGCGGGTAAAACACGGCATAACCAAAGGGCGTTATCGCCATTTGCGCGCCGGAATTGTTCAAATCCCCAGCAACCGCTTGGCAGGCACTGCCGGCAAAGCTTACCACCGGGCCGGGCAGCCAGCGCGCGCGTAGTCCTTGCAGCCATTTCGCTTCTGGCGGTACAATGCGAACATTCGGCTGAAGGGGCGGCGCGTCCCCACCTGTTTCGATCTCCCACCGGCGCAGTTTCAGCGTATGGCTGTAGCCGCGTTTTTGGTAATATGCAAACAGGGCTTCACTCGCGGGTATCAGCACCGAAAACACGCGGCCCGCGCCCCGGGCAAGCTGCTCGGTATAACGCATCAATTCGGTCATCACACCTTGCCCGCGGCACTGCGGGTGCGTGGCCAGCGCGTACAGGTAGATACCCCCCTGTCCCTGCGCTTCGCAGGGCACAGCTGAAAGGATGGCACATACAGTTTCGCCCTCTTTAGCAACCATCAGGCCATCTTCGCCGGAAAAAGAGCAAATACTGCCCCGTATAAAGCCATCGTCGTCGCCAAACACCTCATGCCATAGGGCCACAACCTGTGCGGTGTCTGCTTGCCAAATGCGCCGGTAAACCACCCTGATGCCACCCTTTCACCGCAAGGCCTAGCCAAGCAAATCGGCTGTGTACTTTTCTTCTAAAAACGCCGGATGGTAAGACAGCTTAGCGGTGCGCAAGCCTTCTTCGTCCACGTCGTTCTCGCGGTTGATGTAGGTGTATCCCCCGCAAAAGTGGCGCGCCATCTCGCGGTTGATGATATTGTACGCTCCCTCAACATCGTACAGGGCCTTCTCCACGTGGGTTACAAACTGGTCTTTCCCAAGCGCGCTGCCAAAGGAGAACGCAACAATTTCTCCGTTCACACGCAAATACCCGCCTCGCAGTTTTAGCTCGCCATAATGGCGGCAGGCCAGCTGGATGGCGCGATGCTCTTCCTCAATGCCCTCGTCACCACGGTTATCGTACAACCGGCACCAGCGGTTGTTAAAGGCGCATATCTCCTCCATCACACTCTCGCCAATTTCAGAAAAAGCCCAACCCTCATAAAAACGTTCAAAGCGGCTGCAATGGTTTCGCTTTTTTTGAAATTTTTTCCCCGGCAGGCTGGCCAAATCGCTGGAAAGGTACACATAATCGGCTTCACCACGCGGTTTATCGTAGCGAAAACGGCCGGGATAGGCGGCTTCCAGCTTATGCTTGTCGGCTTCGGTCAGCGAAAAAATCACCGCTTTGCGCCCGTCTGCCGCCGCGTCGGCCATTATCGCGTCAATTGCTTCGTTCACATCGCCATGCCCGGCGGGGTACAGGTAGTGCAGGCGCTTTAGGGCGCTACGGGCAATCACAAAATCGTTGTGCCGTGCAATTGTTGTGTTGTACACCCTGCTCCACATGTAAATGTTCAAAAAGCTGAACTCGCAGCTTCTGCGCCCTTCCTCTTCTAACAGCGGGCGTGCCCATCGGCCATCGTTGGCAGTTATCTCCTGAAAATTCATAAAACGCCTCGCTTTTTAAGCGCATCTTGCATAGTACTATCAATATCGGCCGCAATATCGTCGAAGGGGCGAATCCCCCCCGCGCCGCTGCAGGAAATCACCATCCAGCCCAAACGTTCGGCGCACCAGCGGGCGGCTTCACGGCTTCGCGCCAGATAGCCCATATCCCGCTCGTGGATGTCCTTTTGGGCATCACCCCCGTAGCGGCTGCACAGCAGCGCCTGGCTGTGGGCGGGCTCTACGTCCAGGCAAATCACCAAATCCGGCCTCGGGATGCCCAATTTCTCGTATTCAAAATCGGTAAGCCAGGCAAGGTACGTCTCCCACTGCGCCTTTGGCAGCTTGCTACACTGGTGAATGGCATTGGACGTGGTGTACCGGTCGGCCAATATCAGGCCGCCCTCGCCATAAAAAGCACCCCAATCGGTTTTCCAGCTTGCATAACGGTCTACCGCGTAAAACGCGGAAGCAGCATAGGCGTTTACCTGCATTGGGTCTTGGCCAAACTCGCCGCCCAAATACATGCGCACCAGGGCGCTGGAAGGGCTTTGGTAGTTGGGGAAATTCACCATGCGAAAACGCTCTCCCCGCGCAGCCAGGGTTTCGGCCAAACGGGCCGTTTGGGTGGTTTTACCGCTGCCGTCCAGGCCCTCTATCACAACCAGCTTTCCCATCTCACACAATCCCATCGGTAATTTGTTTTGCTATCACAGCTTGGTAAGCGGCGCGTAGTTTGCCATGGTTTTTTTTACACCGGCGGTGTCAAAGGCAATTTCCACAATGCTGTCTCCCGCCACCGGCGTAACCTTTTGCACCACGCCACGGCCAAACACCTTGTGCTCCACCGTGTCGCCCGGCGCGTACGCGCCGCCGCCGGCCGCAGGTTTTGCCGCGGGGCTGGGCGCCGCGCCCGCAAAAGCCAGGGTAGAGCGGCTGGCCGGGCGCGGGCTCTCGCGCCGCGGCCGCGCGGGGCGGCGAAAACCGTCCGCGCCCGGCGCGCCTTCGCCCCGGTTGTAGTCCCGGTTCAGGTACTGGCCGTTTGCGCGGCCGCCCGCCCCGCCTAGCCCCATGGCTTCGCGGTGGACGGTTATCGCGGGCGACACCTTCACTTCCAGCATGCTTTCGTCTATTTCATCCAAAAAACGGCTGCCCGGGTTGCGCCGGGTTTGGCCATACAGCAAGCGTGTGGCCGCGCTGGATAACACCAAGCCCTTTTTTGCCCGGGTGATGCCCACATAGCACAGCCGCCGCTCTTCCTCAATGTCCTCCGTGTTCCAGCGGCTTTGCTCGCCCGGGAAAACCCCTTCCTCCATGCCTACGATGTACACATACGGAAACTCCAGCCCCTTGGCCGCGTGCATGGTCATCATCACCACATAGTCGGCGTTTTCGTCGTAGCCGTCAATATCGCTTATCAGCGCAATTTCCTCTAGGTAACCCTCAAGGCTGGCATCCGGTCCGTTCAAGTTCACGTAGGTTTGCACATTCGATACCATTTGCCCAATGTTTTCCAGCCTGGTAATCCCCTCTTCGCCCTGGGCCTTCAGCATGGCGTTGTAGCCGGTAACCTCCGGCAGCCTCGCCGCAAATTCCGTCATGGGCAGCGTTTCTGCGGCTTGCACCAGCTGCCGGTACATCCCGTAAAACGCCTCCAGCGCGCCCACCGCGCGCGACAGCGCCGGATATTCCCGCGCACCGCGCACCACCTCCAGCATGGGCACGCCCAGCCCCTCGGCAATCTCCGCCAGCGCATCCACGGTGGCCATTCCTATTTTGCGCGCCGGTTCGTTAATAATGCGCCTCAAGCGCACGGTGTCCAGGGGGTTTACCACGATGCTCATGTAGGCATGCATGTCGCGTATTTCCTTGCGCTCGTTAAAGCGCATCCCGCCGATGATTTTATAGGGGATGCCCGCGCGGGCAAAATAGTTTTCCACCACGCTGGATTGCGCGTTCATGCGGTAAAGCACCGCGTGCTCGCGCAATTTTGCGCCCTGGCGCATGTGCAGGCCAATGTCTTCGGCAATGTGGGCGGCTTCGTCCTGCTCGCTGGCGGCTTGGTAATGCTGCACCAGGCTGCCCTCGCCGTTGTCTGTCCACAGGGCCTTGCCCTTGCGCCCCTCGTTGTTTTTTATCACGCTGTTGGCCGCGTTTAATATGCTTTGCGTGCTGCGGTAGTTTTGCTCCAGGCGTATCACCCGCGCACCGGCAAAGCGCTCTTCAAAGCTAAGAATATTCTCGATGGTAGCACCGCGAAAACGGTAAATGCTCTGGTCGTCATCGCCCACCACGCACACGTTGTTGTCTGCGCCGCACAGCAGATTCACCAGCAAAAACTGCGCCACGCTGGTATCCTGGTATTCGTCCACCAAGATGTACCTGAACCGGTTCTGGCAAGTTTCGCGCACATCTTTGTGCTCGCGCAGCAGGCGCACGGTGCAGTATATCAAATCGTCAAAATCCATCGCGCCCGCGGCAAAGCAGCGCTTGGCGTATGCCTCGTAGATGCGCGCAATCATCTGTGCGCGGGTATCCGAGGGCGATGCCCCGGCCTCGGTATAGCTTACCATGCGGTCTTTCAGGCGGCCAATGGCCGAGGCCGCCGCGCGCACCGGCAAAAACTTGTCGTCGATGTTCAGCGCCTTGTACACTTCTTTCAAAACACGCTGCTGGTCGTCGGTATCGTAGATGGTAAAGCTTTTGGGAAAGCCCAGCTTTTCCCCTTCGCGCCGCAAAATGCGCACACAGGCCGAATGGAAGGTGCTGGCATTCACGTCGCCCCCCACGCCCTCGCCCAACAGGGCCGCCAGGCGGTGCTGCAGCTCCCCCGCCGCCTTGTTGGTAAAGGTGATGGCCAGAATATTCCACGGCCGTACCGGCCGCACGGCAAGCAGCCCCGCCAGGCGCGGCGAGGGCTGCACCGTTTGGTGGATGCATTGCTGCAATTCAGCTATGTCCCGCTCGCCGGGTGTGCCCGTTATCTCGCCGGTGTTATAGGCGTCGCCAAACAAAATAAGGTTGGCAATGCGGTTTACCAGCACAGTGGTTTTGCCGCTGCCCGCGCCCGCCAAAATAAGCACCGGGCCATGGGTGGCAAACACTGCTTCGCGCTGCACCGCGTTTAGTCCCGAAAACCGGGCCTCCAGATACTCTTTGCGCAGGGCGACGAAGGCCTCGGAACTGTTTTGCATTGCTAACCTCTTTGGTAAAAACCAATTTCTTTGAACGTGTTACAGTATACCATAAAGCGCAAAATGATGGAAGTAACATAAAAGCCGCCCGCGCTCGCGTGGGCGGCTTTTGCAGTTAACACTAGCCTCCAAAAATATTCAGCAGGATGCCCGCCGCCACCGCGCTGCCGATAACACCCGCCACGTTGGGGCCCATGGCATGCATCAAGAGGAAGTTTTGCGGGTTTTCGGCTTGGCCTACCTTTTGCGACACACGCGCCGCCATGGGCACGGCCGATACGCCCGCCGAACCGATGAGCGGGTTTACCTTTTCCTTGCTGAAAACATTCATCAGCTTGGCCAGCAGCACGCCGCCCGCCGTGCCAAAGGCGAAGGCCACCAGGCCCATCACGATAATGATTATGGTTTGCAGGGTGATAAATGTATCGCCCTTGGTGGTAGCGCCCACACTCACACCTAAAAAGATGGTGATGATGTTCATCAGCTCGTTGCCGGCAGTTTTGTTAATGCGCTCTACCACGCCGGATTCACGCATCAGGTTGCCCAGCATCAGCATACCCAACAGCGGGGTGGCCGGGGGCAGAATAAGGCAGGTAACCAGGGTAACAATCACCGGGAACAAAATTTTCTCGGTGCGCGACACCGTGCGCAATTGCTTCATCACGATATTGCGCTCGGGTTTGGTGGTAAGCAGCTTCATGATGGGCGGCTGGATAACCGGCACCAGCGCCATGTAGCTATAGGCCGCCACCGCGATAGACCCCAGAAGCTGGGGCGCCAGCTGGCTGGTAAGCCAAATGGCCGTTGGGCCGTCTGCCCCGCCGATGATACCAATAGACGCGGCTTCCGGCCCGCTAAAAATGGTAAGGCGCGCGCCGATGAAAGCGATAAAAATACCCAGCTGCGCCGCCGCGCCCAGCAAAAGGCTCTTTGGGTTGGCAATCAGCGGGCCAAAGTCCGTCATAGTGCCAATGCCCAAGAAAATAAGCGGCGGGTAAATGCCCAGCTTAATGCCCAGGTACAGCATGTCGGCCAAGCCGCCGCTGTGCAGCACCTCGCCAAACAGCGGGAAGCTGTCGGCTGTTAGGCCGGCCGTGGCAATCCCGGCTTCTTCCAGCAAGTGGAAATTGGCGGGGTCGTAGATAAAGTACTCCATGTGTATCATGCCGCCAAAGGGCAGGTTGGCCAGCAGCATACCAAACCCGATGGGCAGTAAAAGCAACGGTTCAAACTCGCGCACAATGGCCAGATAGAGCAGCAAACAGGCCACTGCCAGCATCACCAAGTATTTCCAGCCCTCATTTACAAAATCTGAGAACAAGCCAAAAAAGCCTGAGTTTTCCCAGATGCTTACAACGGTATCTAAAAATTCCTGCATCGTTCCTCGCCCCCCTTCGGTTTCTTAAAATGGCTCGGTGCTTTGTATCACGCCCGCAAAGCCCCAGTTGCCACGGCCCTTCTTCACCGTTTTAACAGAGCGCAGGGTGTACGCCCCGCCGCTGGACGCGGCCACGGCCGCCGCAATGGCCGCTACCACCTCGGGCGAAATGCCGCTTTGAACCTTGGGTGCGGACGCCGCAGGCGCGGGCACTATGGCCAAAGCTGTTTCATCGGCGGGCTGTTTGTTCCCTTTTTTTCGGTCTATTGATGAAAAAATTCTTCCCTCTATTTGCAGAATTACAAAAAGCAGCACCAAAATGGCAAAAACAAGCACAATGCCTGTTATTACAACCACCGGTATCGGCGGTTCTGCCGCCACGGCCGCCTCTTCTGCCGTTCCACTCGCCTGTGCCAGCAAAACATATTGCGTAAGCCACGCCAGCATTCAAATAGCCCCCATTCGCACAAACTCATTTTCAAAACTCAAATCGGCTTTATTATATATTTTCTGGGCGTTGGTTTCAACCAAATTTTCACATTTCTTTAATCTTTCTTTTCCTGGCGAACCTGCAAAGCCATTTCCGCCGATGCCAGGCAATACGCCCCGCACCACAGCGCGCCCGCCTGTTTCAGCGCCTTGGCACACTCGTTCAGGGTGCTGCCGGTGGTCGCCACGTCGTCTATCAGCAGCACCCGCAGGCCCATGGCGGGCTTTGCCGCAAACGCGCCCGCCACATTGTGCAGCCGCCCTTCGCGGTTCAGCAGCGCCTGCTGCCCCGTGCTGCGGGTTTTTGCCAGCAGCTGCGGGGCTAGCCGCGCGCCGGTATGCCAAGCCAGCACCCGGGCCAGCAAGGCGCTTTGGTTGTATCCGCGCGTCTTCTGTGCCGTTTTGTGCGCGGGCACGGGCGTTAGCACATCAAACGCGGGCAGCGCGGCGCTCTGTGCCATGCGCAGTGCCATCATCTGCCCCAAGGGGCGGTGCAAGTCGGGCCGGTTTTCAAATTTCATGCGGTGTATCGCCTCACGCACCGGTTCTTCGTAGCGATAACAGGCGCAGAGTGTATCTATGTAAGACCCGCCGGGCAGCTCACGCGGGGTGGTTTGCAGGTTATCCAAAAGCAGCGCATCCGGCACACCCCCGCAGACGCATTGGGGCAAATACCCCAAAACCCTGTCGCACCAGGGGCAGTGCCGGGGAAAGATAAGCTCTGACAGCCAATCCGCCAGCTTGCGTACACCGCGCTTCATCCGCGCCCCTCCCCCCGCAGCAGGCGGGCAAAGCACGAGTAGCGCCTGCTGCGGTTACCCGCCCGCACCATGGCCTCCACCACGCGGTTTTCGCCCGCCAGCACACACAGCTTTTTGGCGCGTGTAACGCCGGTGTACAGCAAATTGCGGTACTGCAGCCGCCCGGGCACATCACTCAAAGCCATCACCACGGCTTCAAACTCGCTGCCCTGGCTTTTGTGGATGGTAATGGCGTAGGCCAGCTCCAGCTCGTGGATATTGTCCATGTTGTACTGCACCCGCCTCTCGTCACACAGCACCACCATGCTGCCTGCCTGCGGGCTGATGCTTTCCACCGTGCCAATGTCGCCGTTGTAAACCCCTGCGCCGGGCTCGCCATTGAGGCGGGTGTAGGGTAAATCGTAGTTGTTGCGGGTTTGCATCACCTTGTCGCCCCGGCGAAAACACACGCCAAAGCGCTTCAGCTCCGGCTTATCCGGCCCGGGCGGGTTCAAAAGCGCTTGCAGGGCGGCATTGAGGGCTTCTGTGCCGTTTGCCCCCTTTTTGCCGGGGCACAGCACCTGTATATCGGCAATGGGCGAATACCCGTAGCTTTTGGGCAGACGGCGGGCCACCAATTCGCACACCAGCCGCCGGCAGTCTTCCCCCGCGGCGCGCATCAGGAAAAAATCGTCTGCTTTTGCGCCCTGCTGCGGCATTTGCCCCTCCACAATGCGGTGGGCGTTTTGCACAATCAGGCTGCTGGCCGCCTGCCTGAATATATCTTTCAGGCACACCACCGGCACAACGCCGGAATCTATGATGCCGCGCAGCACATTGCCCGGGCCCACACTGGGCAATTGGTCGGCGTCGCCCACCATCACCAGGCGGGCGGCGGGACGCAATGCCGCCAGCAGGTTCTCGAACAAAAAGGCGTCCACCATGCTCATCTCGTCCACCACCAGCACGTCGCAGCGCAGGGGGTTTTCGGCGTTGCGCTTAAAGCGGGGATGCTCCCCGCTGCCAAACTCCACCTCCAGCAAGCGGTGAATGGTGGCGGCTTGCCTGCCGGTAACCTCGCCCATGCGCTTGGCGGCGCGCCCGGTGGGCGCGGCCAAAAGCACCCGCTGCGCCTGCTGCTCGTACAGGGTGATAATGGCGTTGACGGCCGTGGTTTTGCCCGTGCCCGGCCCGCCGGTAATCACCGTACAGCCGCCGCACAGGGCCTGCGCAATGGCCCTGGCCTGCAACGGCGCAAAGGCAATGCCCTCGGCGGCTTCCAGGCGCCGAAGGCGTTGCATCGCGCCGTCCTCGGTTTCACCGGCGTCTTTCGGGCGGCACGCTATTTCCCGTATGCGCCGCGCGGCTTCGGCCTCGGCGTTATACGGCTCTGCCAGATATACATACGTATCCCGCCCCGCGTCTACGCAAACCGCCTGGCGCTCTTCACACAGGGCTTCCAGTTGCTGCACCGCCAAATCCGGTGCAATGCCAAAGTAACCGCTAACGGTTTTCAGCAGCTTTTCGCGCGGTAGGCAGGTGTGGCCGTTGCCCAGATTGTGGCGCATGGTATACACCAGCGCCGCCTGGGTGCGCCGTTCGTCGTCCGGCTCGTCCCACAGGCTGCGGGCCATGGCGTCTGCGCGCGCAAAATGGATAAATAGCGGATGCCCGCACAGCCGGTAGGGGTTTTCGCGCACCATGCCAAGCGTGGCCTTGCCATGCTGGCCATACAGGGCAATGCCCTCGGCCACCGTAAGGCCAAAGCGCGAGAGCGATGCCACCGCCTCGCGCATGCCAAACAGCTCGATAAACCGCTTGCTTGCTTCCAGCGCCTTTTCCGGCGAAACGCCCTTCACCTCGGCCAGGCGGCGCGGCTCGGTGGCCAGTATCTCCAGGGCATCGGTGCCAAACTTTTGCACAATGCGCCCCGCCGTACCGGCGCCAATGCCCGGCAAAAGGCCGCTGCTCAGGTACTTCAAGATGTCTGCCTTGGCCGTAGGCAGCATGGCTTCGCACGCGGATATCTCAAATTGAGGGCCGTAGGCGCGGTGCTCGGTCATGCGGCCGGTAAGCACCACCTGCTCGCCCGGCACACAGCCCGCCAAAACGCCCACGGCCGTTACCAGCCCGCCGTCTTCTTCGGCCAGCACCAGCACGGTGTAGCCGTTTTCCTCGTTGCGAAAAGTGACGTTCTCCACCGTGCCGCACAATTGCTCCAGCTTATCCTGCTCCAACGGCGGCGCCGCCTTTCAAAGTCTATTTAACCGCTTCCAGCAGCGCCTGGGTTTTGTCTGTTTTTTCCCAGGCCACGCCCAAATCTTCGCGCCCCATGTGGCCGTAGGCGGCCAGCTGCCGGTAAATGGGCTTGCGCAAATCCAGTGCTTCAATAATGGCGGCCGGGGTTAAATCAAACACCTTCTCCACGGCCTTTTCAATTTGGTCGTCCGGCAATGTGCCCGTGCCAAAGGTATCCACCATAATGCTTACCGGCTGCGCCACGCCAATGGCATAGGCCAATTGCACCTCGCAGCGCTTTGCCAGGTGCGCCGCCACCACATTTTTTGCCACCCAGCGGGCCGCGTAGGCGGCGCTGCGGTCTACCTTGGTGGGGTCTTTTCCGCTAAACGCCCCGCCGCCATGCCGCGCGTAGCCGCCGTAGGTATCTACAATGATTTTACGCCCGGTCAAGCCGCTGTCGCCCTGAGGCCCGCCTATCACAAAGCGCCCTGTGGGGTTGATATAATACTTGGTACTGTCGTTTAGCAGCGCCGGGGGTATCACCGGCTTCACCACTTTGTCCAGTATCTCGGCGCGCAGGCTCTGGATGTCAATATCCGGCCCGTGCTGGGTAGAAACCACCACCGCGTCCACCCTTAGGGGCTTGCCGTCGTCGTATTCCACCGTCACCTGGGCCTTGCCGTCCGGGCGCAGCCAGGGCAGCGTGCCATCCTTGCGCACGGCGGTAAGGCGTTTGCACAGTGCGTGCGCCAGGCTGATGGGCAACGGCATCAGTTCTGGGGTTTCGTCGCACGCATAGCCAAACATCATGCCCTGGTCGCCCGCGCCGCCGGGGTTTACACCCATGGCAATGTCCGGGCTTTGCTCCTTAATACTGCTTAACACGGCGCAGGTTTCGTAATCAAAGCCGTACTTGGCGCGGTCGTATCCAATATCCTTCACCACCCCCCGCACCACAGCGGGGATATCCACATAGCTGCTGGTGGTAATTTCGCCCATCACATACACCACGCCGGTGTTGGCGGTTACCTCGCAGGCCACACGGCTATAAGGGTCGTGGCGCAGCATTTCGTCCAGCACCGCATCGGATATCGCGTCGCACATTTTGTCGGGATGCCCCTCGGTGACCGACTCGGACGTGAACAATCTTTTACTCATTGTGAATCTCCTTTGTGGCAAAATAAATGCGCCCGGATAAACCCAGACGCAGCAAAAGCCTTATCTTTCGGGTACTCCCGCAGGACTTAGCACCTTGCAAACGCAGGTTGCCGGGCTTCACAGGGCCTGTTCCCTCAGCCGCTCTTGATAAGCAATATTCTGTTGTAAGGTTATTGTAGCACCTGCCGCACGGCACTGTCAATGCCTGTTTGGCAACATTCCTGTTAATAAAATGCGTCTATTCAGGCTCGTCGCCGGTGGGCAGGGCTTGGGGTTCGGCGGAGTTATCGGCCAAATTGGTTACGCCCCTCAGCTTTCGCTGCATTTGGTTGGTGCGCGTGCCAATCAGGGTGTCGATATCATCCGAGGCCTGCTTGAGATGGTATTTCGTTTTTTGCAGATGGTCGGCAAATTTACCAAACTCTGTTTTAACCTCGCCCAGCACCTTCCACACCTCGCCGCTGCGCCGCTGGATAGCCAGCGTGCGAAAGCCCATTTGCAAGCTGTTTAGCAGCGCCGCCGTGGTGGTTGGGCCTGCAATGTTTATCTTAAAATCGCTTTGCAGCTTTTCCACCAAGCCCCGGCGCACCACCTCCGCGTACAGGCCCTCCATGGGCAAAAACATAATACCAAACTCGGTGGTGTGCGGCACTTGTACATACTTGTCCCGAATATCTTTCGCAAACTGGCGCACGCGTGCCTCCAGCTGTTTTCCGGCCGCCACCGCGCCCTCGGCATCCGCGCTCTCTTGCGCGTCCAGCAGCGCCGCGTAGGCTTCGCTGGGGAATTTCGCGTCTATCGGCAGCCACACGCTCTCGCCTTCGCCGTCACCCGGCAAGCGCACCGCGTACTCCACCCGGCAGCCGCTGCCGGGCACAGTTTCCACATTCGTGGCGTATTGCTCGGGCGCCAGTATTTCCTCCAATATAGCGCCAAGCTGTATCTCGCCCAGAATGCCCTTTGTTTTAACGTTGGTTAAAACCTTTTTCAAATCGCCCACGCCAGTGGCCAGGGTTTGCATCTCGCCCAGGCCGCGCTGCACCCTGTCCAGGTTTTCGTTCACCAGGCTAAAGCTTTGCTTCAGGCGCTCGTCAAGTGTTTTTTGCAGTTTCTCGTCTACGGTGCGGCGCATTTCTTCCAGCTTTTTCTCGTTGCCCTCCTGCATCGCTGTCACACGCTGCACCAGGGTATTGCGTATGTGCTCCAGCTGCTGCTCGTTTTGCTTCGCAAAGCTGGCAAAACGGCTATCCAGGGCGGCCAGCTGGTCGGTCACACCCTTTTGCAAAGCTTGCTGGCTGGCGGTTAGCTGCTCGCGCAATTCGCGCATCAGCGCGGTTTGCTGGGCTGTTAGCTGGCGCTGGGTATCGGCTTGTGTTTGCGCGGCGTTGTGCACGCTGGAATTAATCGTGGCGGAAATCTCCTGGCGGGATTGCCGCAGTTCCTCAAAAAAGCGGCGTTCCATCTCGCTCAAATCGGGTTTTGGCGGCTTACGTAGCAAGCCAATTGCCGTCAATGCCGCCGCCACAGCCGCAAGCACTACTGCCACAATAAGCAAACTTATTTCCAATTGCACGCCCTCCGTTGCTTATTTTGCCGCTTTTCGCAGTACAGCTACTCAACCTCCGGCAGCCGGATATCCAGGGTGGCAAAATAATCCGCCGGGGTTTCCGCGCGTCTTATCTGCCGCACCGTCCCGTCTTCCTGTAACAGCAATTCGGCACTGCGCAGCTTGCCGTTGTAGTTGTACCCCATCGAAAACCCATGCGCGCCGGTGTCGTGTATCACAATCAAATCGCCTATCTCTATCTCGGGCAAGGCGCGGTCGATAGCAAATTTGTCGTTGTTTTCACACAAAGAGCCCGTCACATCGTACACATGGTCTGCCGGGGCGTCTTCCTTGCCCGACACCGTGATATGATGGTATGCGCCATACATGGCCGGGCGCATTAGGTTGGCCGCACAGGCATCCAGGCCAATGTATTCTTTGTAAATGTGCTTTTTGTGCACAGCTGTGGCCACCAGCTGCCCATTGGGGCCCAGCACAAAGCGCCCAAGCTCCGTAAATATCGCCACATCGCCCATCCCAGCGGGAACCATCAGTTCCTCAAAAGCCAGGCGCACGCCCTCGCCCACGGCAAAGATATCGTTTGGCGCGTCGTTTGGGCGATACGGGATACCCACCCCGCCCGACAGGTTTATAAAGCTTACCGTGATACCGATTTCTTTTTTTAGCCACACGGCCAGTTCAAACAGCTGCCGCGCCAAAACGGGGTAATACTCGCCCCCCAGCGTATTGCTGGCTAAAAAAGCATGCAGCCCAAAATGGTTTGCGCCTTTGTAATGCAAGCGCAAAAAACCGTCTGCCAGCTGTGCTTTGGTAAAGCCATATTTTTGGTCTTGCGGCACGTCCATAATTTGGTTGTGGATGGTGAAATCGCCGCCGGGGTTGTACCGGCAGCATATGGTTTCGGGAATTCCCGCCGCCTGCTCTAAAAAGTCGATGTGGGTATAGTCGTCCAGGTTGATGATTGCACCCAGCTTTTTCGCGTACGCATATTCTTTGGCCGGGGTGGCATTGCTGGAAAACATAATCTCATCGCCGGCAAAGCCGGTGGCTTCGGCCAGCATCAATTCGGTAAGGCTGCTGCAATCCACCCCACAGCCTTCTTGCTGCAATATTTGCATAATCACCGGGTTTGGCGTGGCTTTTACGGCAAAATATTCCTTAAACCCCGCATTCCAAGCGAAAGCGCTTTTCAAATCCCGCACCGTGCGCCTTATGCCCGCTTCATCGTAGATATGAAAAGGGGTGGGGTACTCACTTAAAATTTCTCGCAGTTTTACGTTGTTTACAAAGGGTCTTTTCATCTTCGCACCTCCCATTACCAATGGCACTATTCTAAGGGCGGCACGCGGGTTTGTCAATATTTGGCCAAATGCAAACTTCTCACAATCTTCACAGCGCTTTGGTTGCATGTTCGCGGTTTATAGTGTATTATTACATGGTAGTTTTTGGGAAGGATGTAGCCCTATTGTTTGGATACGTACTGCCTGCCCGGTGTGAGCTGAAGGTGCGCGATTTTGAAACATACCGCGCCAGTTACTGCGGAGTTTGCAAACAGCTTGGCAAAAGCTACGGTGTTTTTAGCCGTTTTCTGCTGAATTACGATTTGGTGCTTGTAAGCTTGCTTGCCGATGCGCTGAGCGGCGAAACAGGCCGGTGCTGTGTGGAGGGGTGCTTTGCCAACCCCCTGGCAAGGCGCAGCACCCTGCATGGCACAAAGGGCCTGAGGCTTGCCAGCGACGGGCTTGTGATGCTAAGCTGGCACAAACTGCGGGACAACCTGGACGATGAGCGCCTGCCAAAACGTGTTATCTGTGCCATGGCACGGCCTTTTCTGGGGCGCATGTACAAAAAAGCGGCGGCCAAAAAGCCGCACCTGGCGCAGCTGATGGCCGAGCAAATGGCCCGGCAGGCACAGCTGGAAGCGGCGGGCTGCAGCGGTCTGGACGAAATATGCGAGCCCACCGCCTTGATGTGCGCCGCTGTTTTTGCTGAAGCGGCGCACAGCGAGGGCCAGCGGCAGGTTTTGCACCGGCTGGGCCTGTTTGCGGGGCAAATTGTGTACTTGCTGGACGCCGCCGAGGACTATGCAGACGACACTAAAAAAGGGTGCTACAATGTTTTTATGCGCCAGGGCCTTAGCGCCCAGCAGGCGGCCGAAACCGCCAGGGCGCGCTGCCGGATGGCGGCAGGCGAAATAGCGCTGTGCTATAATTTACTCAATATCACACAGCACAAAGCGATTTTAGATAATATTTTCTTTCTTGGCCTGCCGCACGCCATTGAAATGGCTGGAGTGAAACAAAGAAAAAGGAGACCCGGGCATGGACAAATTGAAGGCCTATGACACCCTGGGCTTGCCGCAAAACGCAAGCGAGGACGATATAAAGGCCGCCTACCGTGATTTGGCGCAGAAATACAGCAGTGACAACTATGAAGCCGGCCCTCTTCGCGAAGAAGCCGGCCACAAAATGGACGAGTTGAACGACGCGTTCGACACCTTGATGAGCTATTTGCGCACCGGGGCAGACGCGCCCAAGAAAGCCGCTTCCACAAACGACGACTACCAAAGCGCCGGGCCCGGTAAATACCCGGCCATCCGGCAGCTTATCAACTCCGGGCGCGTAGACGAGGCCATCACAGAGCTATCCGCCGTGCCCCACGGCAGCACCGAAGCCGAGTGGAATTTCTTGATGGGCAGCGCTTATTATTATAAAGGCTGGCTAGACCAGGCAATACAGTATTTTCGCGAAGCGGTGCGGATAGACCCCGGCAACCGTGAATACGAGGCGGCGCTGCGCAATTTGCAGAACGCGCGCAGCGGGAATATGCAGGGAAACCCGTATCAAAACCAAAACCCGGACGCCCAGGCCATGAATTGCGCGTGCAACACCTGCACCATGATGTGCTGTATGGACGCATGCTGCAGCATGTGCCGTGGGTTTTAAGCCATGAACCGGCGAAACAACGGCGCGCGCCGTATAGCGCTTGGCGGCATTTTTGGCGCGGTTGCGGTGGTAATTATGCTGATAGGCGGCTATCTGCCCACCGCAACTTTTTTTGCCCCTGTGCTGGCGGGTTTGTGCTTTATTCCGCTTGCCACAGAGCTTGGTGTGCGCACAGCCCTGCTGGCTTACTTGGTCGTCAGCATCTTGTCGGCGTTTTTTGTCTTCCCGGTAGACCCTGAAGCCGCTTTTTTCTTTATTCTCTTTATGGGGTATTACCCCATTATCTATCCATTTTTTGCAAAATTCAAAAACATTATTCTGCGCTACTTGCTTAAACTGCTTCTTTTCAACGCCGCCATCGTTTCCGGTTATCTGCTGCTGCTCTATGTTTTTATCTCCCCCGCTCTTTTGGAGGAGTTTACCGCCGAGGCCGCCTGGATGTGGGCGCTGCTCTTACTGCTTGGGAACGTGTTGTTCTTTATCTACGACCTATTGATAGACAAGGTAAAAATCATTTACATCCACCAGCTAAGAAAGCGGTTCTTCCGCTAAAAAACGGCCTCCCAGTTCATCGGGAGGCCGTTTTATTTGTTACTTACGCGCCAGCTTAGGGCCAGACGCCGTATCCTCCACCGTATAGCCCAGCGCGTCCAGCGCCGCGCGGATACGGTCTGCCTCGGCCCAGTTCTTTTCACCGCGGGCCTGGGTGCGCGCTTCTAAAAGCGCGCTCACCTCCGCGGGCACATCCTCTTGCTTGCGCGCCTGAGCGCCGCGGCACAGCTGCTATCCATCAAGGTATTGGCATCCCGCACCAAGCCAAACAAAACAGCCAGGGCGTCTGCCGTGTTCAAATCGTCGTCCATGCGCTGGTTAAACTGCTCCAGTGCCTCTTCTGCACGCTGCGCCAGCACATTTTCGCCCGTATCACTCGCGCTTTTCAGCGTAAATTCAATGTTTTCCCGGCAAGTATACAAGCGCTCCAGGCTGGTTTTGCACTGCTCCAAAATGCTCATAGAAAAATTAAGCGGGCTGCGGTAATGCGCGCTCAGCATAAAGTAGCGGATGGGCTCGTACCCCATCACCTGCGCAATTTCGCGCGTTGTTTTGAAGTTTCCAAGCGATTTACTCATCTTGCGGTTGTCAATGTTCAAAAAGCCGTTGTGCATCCAGTACTTGGCAAAGGGCGCGTGATTGGCGCACTCGCTTTGCGCAATTTCGTTTTCGTGGTGCGGGAAAACCAAATCCTGCCCGCCTGCGTGGATATCAATGGTAGCCCCCAGGTGCTTTTTGGCCATGACACTGCACTCGATGTGCCAGCCGGGCCGCCCCGGCCCCCAGGGAGAATCCCAGGCGGGTTCGCCGGGCTTTGCCGCCTTCCAAACGGCAAAATCGGCTTCCTCTTCTTTTAGGCCCGCTTCCATCGTGGCCGACAGCGCGCGTGCGCCTTCCAGCTCGTCCAGCACCATGTGGGATAGCTTGCCGTAACCTTCAAATTTCAGCGCGCGAAAATATACATCTCCATTTTGGGCAATATAACCATACCCATTGTCTATTATGTGCTTTATCATGTCAATGATGTCATGAATATGCTCAGTGGCACGCGGCATCACCGTGGGGCGAAGCACATTCAGGCCGTCCGAGTCGGTCAGGTATTCCTTTTCAAAGCGCTGTGCCAGAGCCTGTACGGTTGTACCCTGCTCATTCGCGGCGCTAATCAGGCGGTCGTCAATATCGGTAACGTTGCTCACATAGGTAACTTGAATGCCTTTATACGTCAAATAGCGCCTTAACGTATCAAACACGCACAGCGGGCGCGCGTTGCCAATGTGAATATAATGGTACACCGTCGGCCCGCATACATAGATTTTGCATGTGCCCGGTGTAAGCGGTATCCACTCTTCCTTACTTCTGCTCATGGTATTATAGATCTGCACTAACGAACCTCCCATACCTCGTGAGTGTGCTGGAATTCAGCTTTATTTCGTTTTTTCGCGCTTTTTTTCGGCCCCAGAATGATGCCTGTGTCGTTTATATTGCCAGGCAGCGGGGTATCTCGCATTTCGGGCGGCAACTGCCTGCCTGGGTCTGCCAGCGTGGCAGCCAGTGCTATTTGCTCGCTTTCAGTCATGCTTACTGCTATTTCAATCATTTCTTCCGCCTTTGGTGGCTGCTCCGCCGCCGGTGGCAGGTAAACATCACCCGCGCCCCCGGTATCAAATTGCCGGATGATTTGGCGCTGCAGCACCTGTGTGTGCTCTTGCGCTACGTTTGCTGATCGCTGTAACACGGGCGATGCACGCCCGGTATCTTCACATTCCAAGGGGCAGTTTTTTACCACTATCCACGCAATGTGCCCCAGCAGCGGGATACGCCAGCACTGCCAGCGATAGGCGTACACAATACTGATGATGGACAAAAAAAGCACCAAAACGTTTATGCCCAGGCGATAAAGCAATATATCCAGCGGCGCAGACCATCCCAGCGGATTGTTCATATAAGCAGAATCGCCCGTAATCAATGCTGTGAAAGCCTCGAAGGTAATGCCTCCCCCCAGCGCGTACCCCACTACCCACAGCAGTGCCGCCTGAAGAGCGTAAAATTTAACCAGGCGGCTTTGTTTCTCTGCAAAGTAAAAAGCCAAAACGAAAACAAAACCCATCGTCCACGAAAGAATGACGCATAAACAACATAATATGGCCACAATATTGGCAGACGCATCGCCAAAACTAGATTTATGTGGCTGAGCCGCTCTCATGGGCATACCCTCATTTCACGCTGCGGACATACTTGCGGTTCTCCCAGATATAGATAGCACCGGACAAAAGGGTGACGAACGTTACCCCCCAGCAAAGAATGCGGCTTACAAGCAGAATCCAGGGCATAAAATTGAGCCAGGGCGGGAGAAACGCCTGCACACCCGCCAGCAAATAGTAGCTGATGATGGCCACCATTTGCACCACCGTTTTGACCTTACCCCAAAGGTTAGCCGCAATCACGCGCGCATCCGCAGAGCTGGCGGCCATCATGCGCACACCCGACACAGCAAATTCGCGCGTTATCACCAAAACAAGCACCATGGGGTGGCATGCGCCATCGCACATCATATAGATAAAAGCAGTGGTGGTAAGTATTTTATCGGCCAATGGGTCGGCAAATTTTCCAAAATCGGTAACCAGGTCGCGCTTTCGCGCGATGTGCCCGTCTAAAAAATCGGTGATGCACGCACCGGTAAAAACCACAAAAGCCGCCAAGTACGCGCCGGGAAGCCACCCCAGTGAAACAAGCACAATAAACACCGGGATAAGCAGTATACGCAGCAATGTAAGCCTGTTGGGCACGTTCATTGCTTATCCCCCTCTGTTTTGATAACTTCACCTGTCAAATCCAGGCCTGAAACCCCCGTGATGGCCACCCGCGCAAAAACGCCGGGCTTTAGGCTCTGCGCGCCTACCAGCACACAGGCGTCTATCTCAGGGGCATCCGTGGCGCCGCGGCACAACCATGCCTGCTGCTCACTGTCCCACGCGTCGCAAAGCACTTCTATGCTTTTGCCCACCATGGCCTCTTGCTTGCGCAGCATCACCGCAGTTTGCGTTTCCATTATCGCGTCTGCGCGGCGCTGCCGCTCTTCGTCCGGCACTTGCCCGGGCAGCAGGGCGGCGTCTGTTCCCTCCTCGGGCGAGTAGGCAAAGCATCCCAGCCTGTCAAACCCGGTTTCGGCCACAAAATGGCACAGTGCCCGATGCTGGCGCAACGTTTCGCCGGGGTAGCCCGCAATCAGGCTGGTGCGCAGCACCGCGTGGGGGATAACCTCCCGAATCAGCGCGATGGCGCCCCGTATCACTTCGCTGCCGCCTTTTCGGCGCATGGATGTTAATATGGTGTCATCAATATGCTGGATAGGAATATCAAAATACGGCAAAACCTTGGCACTGCCTGCAATATGGTGTACCAGCTCCGGCGTAATCTTTTCGGGATACGCGTACAGCAGGCGTATCCAGTGAATGCCTTCCAATGCCTCCAAACGGGCCAGCAGTGCTGTAAGCCGGTTTTGTCCAAGGTCTAAACCATACGCGGTCACATCCTGCGCCACCAATACCAGTTCGCGCACACCCTGCTCGCCCAGCCAGCGCGCCTCGTCCACCACGTCCTCCATGGCTCGGCTGCGCATAGGCCCGCGTATGGCGGGGATGGCGCAATAAGCGCAGGCGTTGGAGCACCCCTCGGCAATCTTTAGCCAGGCATAGTGGCTGGGGGTGCTAATCACCCGCGGGCCGCTGAGCGGCAGGGCCGTTTTGGGGCCATACGCTTGCAGCGGCCGCCGCCCGGCGCACATCTCCGCCACCAGGCGCGGTATATCGGCATTTGCGCCAATGCCCACCACGGCGTCCACTTCCGGTATCTCGCTTGCCAGCTCGCTTTGGTAACGCTCTGCCAAGCAGCCGGTAACCATCACTTTCAGGTGCGGGTTCTGCTTTTTAAGGGCAACCGCGTTAAATATCTCTTCTATGGCCTCTTCCTTGGCGCTTTGGATAAACCCGCAGGTGTTGATGAGTATCACATCGGCATCCGGGGCGTTGGGCACGGTGCTGTGCCCGGCTTTCAGCAGGGCATGGGCAAAACGGTCGGCGTCCACCTGGTTTTTAGGGCAGCCCAGCGATAGAATATACAGCTTCAAGGCGTATCCTCTCTGGCCCTGCACACCGCTTCGGCAATATCGCCGTGCTTAAAGCCCCTGCGCGCCAGGGCGGCCTTTACCTTCTGCTCTTCCCCGTTTTGCAGCGCGGCAAGATAGTGTTTATCAATCACCGCACAAGCCACGGCCACCGCGTCTATATCCAAAGCCGCCACGGCCCGCGCTGCCACCTCGCCGCTTACCCCGGCGGCCCGCAGCCGGTTTTGGATATCGGCAGGGCTTTTGCCGCGCGCCGCCAGCTGCCGCGCCCGCTCTTCTGCATAGGCCGCGTCGCAAAGCAGGCCCAGCTCGCACAAATCATCCGCCACGGCTTTTACCGTTAATTCGTCATAATAGCGCCTTAGCTTTTGCTCTATCTCTTGCACGCTATGCGCCCGGGCGGCCAAAAAGCGCAGTGCCCGGTTCTTCGCGCGCAGGCATTCGTCCTCGGTTATACTGCGCTCGGGTTCGCCATCAATCATCCGCACTGATGTCCAGCCCCCACTCTGCGGGTGCGGGCGCGGCCTTGGCGGCGGGCGCGGGTGCGGCCACAGGCAAATCGTCTAAATTGCCCTTGCCCAGCTTGCCCCGTTTGCGGCTGGCCGCAAACAATTGTTCCGCGTTTTCGCGCACTTTCTTAGACATCTCGTCCGCAAATTCCGGGTTCTGCTCAAAATACTGCTTGGCATTGTCGCGCCCCTGGCCCAGGCGCACCTCGCCCGCGTTGAACCACGCGCCGCTTTTCTGCACCAGGCCAAGCTCAATGGCCAAATCCAAAATTTCGCCGCTCTTCGATATCCCCTCGCCAAACATGATATCGAACATAGCCTCCTTGAAAGGCGGCGCCACCTTGTTTTTTACCACCTTGGCACGGGTACGGTTGCCTATGAAGTTGCCGCCGGAATCCTTCATGCCCTCGGTGCGGCGCACATCAATGCGCACCGACGAGTAATATTTCAGCGCGCGGCCACCGGTGGTAACCTCGGGGTTGCCATACACCACGCCCACCTTTTCGCGCAGCTGGTTGATAAATATACACACCGTGCCGGTTTTGCCAATCACGCTGGTAAGCTTGCGCAGGGCCTGGCTCATCAGGCGGGCCTGCAGGCCCACATGGCTGTCACCCATCTCGCCCTGTATCTCGGCACGGGGCACCATGGCGGCCACACTGTCAATCACAATGGCGTCTATCGCGCCGCTGCGCACCAGGGCTTCGGTAATTTCAAGCGCCTGTTCGCCGGTATCCGGCTGGCTCACCAGCAAGTTATCAATGTCCACGCCCAGTGCTTGGGCATACACCGGATCCAGCGCGTGCTCCACGTCAATAAACGCCACTTCGCCGCCCATGCGCTGCGCCTCGGCCAGCACATGCAGCGCCAGCGTGGTTTTTCCGCTGGATTCCGGCCCGTAAATCTCAATCACGCGGCCGCGTGGCAGGCCGCCTACCCCCAGGGCAATGTCCAGCGACAACGACCCCGTGGGAATCGCGTCTATTTGCATGGCCACGTTCTGGCCCATTTTCATTACAGCGCCCTTGCCAAAGTTCTTTTCAATCTGTGCCAGGGCCGTTTCCAGCGCCAGTTTCTTGTTGTCTGGCGCCGCCTTGCTGGGGGCCGCCGGGGCCGCTTTTTTATCCGCCATTCCCATCCTCCTCTGCTCTTCGGTACGTGTCATCATATCATCGAATCATCTTGCGCTGCCCCCGGCGGGGGTGCTTGCACGGCACGCAGGCCAAACAAGGTATCCTCCACATTGCCCTCCTGTGCCGGCGCAAACACATCCGGCGGCTCAGCCCCGGTTATCGCTGCGTCATCTGCATCCGCCGTCACTCCCGCGCCAGGCATCACCGGCTCGTCCGGCTGCGCCGCGCCTTCTTCGGGCACAGCCGCCTGCAAGGGCGCATCACCGGCCATTGGCGCAGGCGGCGGGGTGGTATCCTGCTCGTAGGCCGCTTCCACCACCCGCTTGGCGCGCACTTTTTGCAGCATCAGCCGGGGGGCGGGCACCGCCTCCAGGCCGCACAGCAAGAACAACGGCAAATAATTGAGCATATACCGGGTGCGCGTTTCCCAAATGAGCAAAAACAGCGTTAGGCCAAATATTGCCACACGCATAAAAGCCATCGCGTTGTTGCGGCGGAAAAACGATTTGATGGCCGCCACCACCATCCAAGCCAAAATGGCCGCCTGAACGCCAAAGGCATAATAGCTGATAACACCAAGCCGGTTGCCGCCATATGCCACAAATTCATGCAAAAAGCCCTGGCGCAGCGGCTGGCGGCTCAGCTTCAAGGCGGCGGTATACAGGCCGTCACCATAGGTAAAGCTCAGCTTTCGCCCAAGATGCTGTGCGATGCCCGCCGGGCCCATTTCGGTAAGGCGCGCCTTAATTTCATCCACCGTAAACCAATACCGCGCGTCCTTGCCCTCCACGGCCAGGGTGGCCTTGTAGTCGCTGTCATAATACCCGCCGTCGCCGTGCAGGCCCATCATAATCCAGTGCGTAAAGGGGATGCCGTTGCTGTAATCATATTGCGGCAGCATGGGCAGCACCCGCATGCCAAAGCTGCCGCCCACCGCAAGGGCGGCGCACAGCGCCGCGCCCGCCAAACCCATCAGCAAACGCTTTGCGCCGCGCAAAACAATCAACAGGTCTATCACAATGGCAATCAAAACAATCAGTACGGTTATCTTCAGCAGCGCGCCCACGCCCGCCAGCGCCGCAATGGCGATAAAGCGCCCCCAGGCACCGCCCATATTGCCGTTACGCCAGCTGGTGCGGGCCTTCAGCCATAAAAACACCATCCCCACCGGGATAGGCAGGGTTAGGGTATCGGTGTAATAAATGGGCACATACAGCAGGAAGGGCAAGGTAAAAAAGGCCGCCACCAGCAAAAACAGGGCTTTGCGGGCATCAAAAAGGCGGCGGGCGCAAAAGTACATCAGCAGCAGCGCGCCGTTGATACACAGGATATTCACAATCAGCATGGGCAGATGGAAATTGCTGATGCCAAATAGGTGAAGCACCGAAAAAAAGGCGCAGTACAGCACATACAGGCCCTGGTTTACCGAGAAAGACAGGAAATAATCGTTTGTCGGCATCGTCCTGTTCAGCACCCATTTTTCGGCATGGGTGTACACCACGCCAAAATCCCAGTCCGTGCTCGTCTGCACTTCCAGCGCCCAGCCCAGATACCCCTGGGCCGCGGCATACACCACAAACAGGGCGATAACCACAATCACCTCGGTGCGCACCGAGATATGCGGCAGAAGGCTGAACAGGCGCGACACCACAAAGGCCAGCAAAATGCCCGCGGCGGCGGCAATCAGCAAACGCCACCATGCGTATTCAAAGAAAGAGTTGGTGTTGAAGAATACAATCAACACCAGCACACCAACAAACAGAATGCCAAAGACCCAGTTAAAGCTTTGGTACAACCACGAAACCTTAACGGGTTCTTTCGCCAAACCGGAGGGCTGCCGCCTGTCCATACGTCACACTCCTGTCTGCGTTAATTAAGCCATGCCGGGCGGCCGCCGAAAGCCGGCGGCCGCCCGGCAAAAGCCTTACAAAGACACTTCTTCGCCCATGGCCAGGCGCTCCTCCACCTCGGGGATGCCCGTACCGGCCGGGATAAGCTTGCCGATGATGACATTCTCCTTTAAGCCGGAGAGCGGGTCTACCTTGCCCTTAATGGCCGCGTCTGTAAGCACGCGCGTGGTTTCCTGGAAGCTGGCGGCCGACAGGAAACTGTCGGTGGCCAGCGATGCCTTGGTAATGCCCATCAGCACGGGTGCAAATTCAGCGCACTTCAGTTCGGTTTCGCCCGCCGATATGCGGTTTTCAATCTCGCGGTTTATGCGCAAAACCTCGCTGCGCTCTACATAGTTGCCGCTCAGCACATCGGCGCTGCCCGCCTCCTCAATGCGCACCTTGCGCATCATCTGGCGCACAATCACCTCTATGTGCTTGTCGTTGATATCCACGCCCTGCTGCCGATACACGCTTTGCACTTCTTGAATTAGATAATTTTCCACCGCGGTAACGCCTTTTATCGCCAAAATGTCGTGCGGGTAGGCGTGGCCCTCGGTTAGCATGTCGCCCAGTTCCAGCACATCGCCATCGGCAATTTTAATGCGCTGGCCAAAGGGAATCAGATAGCTTTTTTCCACCGGCGCACCGTTCTCGTCCTCACCCGTCACCACCACATGGCGGTTTTTCTTGCTGTCGTCAATGTGCGCCGTACCGGCAATCTCGGTCATAATCGCCAGCGCCTTGGGGCGGCGGGCCTCAAACAATTCTTCTACGTGCGGCAAGCCCTGCGTAATGTCTTCCGCGCTGGCAATACCGCCGGTGTGGAAGGTGCGCATGGTAAGCTGCGTGCCCGGCTCGCCTATGGATTGCGCCGCGATGATGCCCACGGCTTCGCCTATGCCTACCGCCTTGCCGTTGGCAAGGTTTGCGCCGTAGCACTTGGCACATACGCCCTGCGCCGCCTTGCAAGCCAGCACACTGCGAATTTCAACCTTCTCAATGCCCGCTTCAATCACGCGCCTGGCATCGTCTTCGGTCATCATCTTGCTGGTGCTCACCAGCACCGCGCCGGTTTCTGGGTGCACAATATCCTTCACCGGGTAGCGCCCCACCAGGCGTTCGCTCAGCGGTTCAATGGTGGCGTTGCCGTCGCCCACAATATCCGCCACCACTATGCCCTCGGTAACGCCGCAATCTTCTTCGCGGATAATCACTTCCTGCGACACATCTACCAAACGGCGCGTAAGATACCCCGATTCCGCGGTGCGCAGCGCCGTATCCGCCAGGCCCTTGCGCGCGCCGCGGCTGGCGATAAAGTACTCCAGGATGTTAAGGCCCTCGCGGTAATTGGAGCGGATGGGGATTTCGATGGTTTTACCCGAGGTGTTGGCAATCAGCCCGCGCATACCGGCCAGCTGGCGAATCTGGTTCATGCTGCCGCGCGCGCCGCTGTCGGCCATCATAAAGATGGGGTTGCGGCTGTCCAGGTTTTCTTCCAGCGCGGCGGAAACATCGCCCGTGGTTTTTTCCCATACGCCCAAAATGCTTTTCAGGCGCTCCTCGTTGGAGATAAGCCCGCGGTTATACTGTTTTTCAATGCTCAGCACCTTTTCGTCCGCTTCTTTGATAAGCTGTGCTTTTTTGGGCGGCACTACCGCGTCGGACACGGCCACCGTAAGGCCGGACAAGGTGGAATACTTAAAGCCCTGCGCCTTGATTTTATCCAACATTTCGGCGGTAACGGCCGTTCCGTGCACCTGGATGCAACGGTCGATGATATCGCCCAGCTTTTTTTTGTTGGCCAGAAAGTCAATTTCGTAGCCAAAGGCGGTTTCAGGGTCTTTGCGGTTCACATAGCCCAAATCCTGCGGGATTGGCTCGTTGAAAATAATGCGCCCGGCGGTGGTATCCACCAGCTTGTGCTCGGTTTTGCCCTTCACCTGGCGGCTGCGGCGCACCTTAATGCGCGCGTGCAGGGTAACAGCGCCCTCGTGGTAGGCCATAATGGCCTCGTCCTCACCGCTGAACACCTTGCCCTCGCCCTTGTCGCCCTCGCTTTGCATGGTAAGGTAATAGCTGCCCAGCACCATGTCCTGTGTGGGCACGGCCACCGGCTTGCCGTCGCTGGGCTTCAACAGGTTCTGGCTGGCCAGCATCAGGCAGCGCGCCTCGCGCTGGGCCTCTTCGCTCAGCGGCACGTGCACGGCCATCTGGTCGCCGTCAAAGTCGGCGTTATAGGCCGTACACACCAGCGGGTGCAGTTTCAGCGCGCGGCCCTCCACCAGCACCGGCTCAAAAGCCTGGATACCCAAGCGGTGCAGAGTGGGCGCGCGGTTTAAGAGCACCGCGTTGTCTTTAATCACGGTTTCCAGGCTGTCCCACACCTCGGTGCGGGTGCGCTCCACCATCTTGCGGGCGCTCTTGATGTTGTTGGCAATGCCGTTCTCCACCAAGTCGCGCATCACAAAGGGCTTAAACAGCTCCAGTGCCATCTCTTTGGGCAGGCCGCACTGGTACATTTTAAGCTCCGGCCCAACCACAATCACGCTGCGGCCCGAGTAGTCCACACGCTTGCCCAGCAGGTTTTGCCTAAAGCGCCCCTGCTTGCCCTTCAGCATGTCCGAAAGGCTTTTCAGCGGGCGGTTGTTGGGCCCGGTAACCGGGCGGCCGCGGCGGCCGTTGTCAATCAAGGCGTCCACGGCTTCTTGCAGCATGCGCTTCTCGTTGCGCACAATAATATCCGGCGCGCCCAGTTCAAGCAAGCGCTTCAGGCGGTTGTTGCGGTTAATCACCCTGCGGTACAAATCGTTCAAGTCGCTGGTGGCAAAGCGCCCGCCGTCCAGCTGCACCATGGGGCGAATGTCCGGCGGTATCACCGGCACAACGTCCATAATCATCCACTCGGGGCGGTTGCCGCTCTGGCGGAAGGCTTCCACCACTTCCAGGCGCTTCAAAAGACGCAGTTTCTTCTGGCCGCCCGCGTCTTCCAATTCCTCGCGCAGATGGCGGCTCATCTCGTTCAAATCAATTTTCGCCAGCAAGGTTTTCACGGCCTCGGCGCCCATGCCGGCGGCAAACTCGTCCTCGTACCGCTCGCGCATGTCACGGTACTCTTTTTCGCTCAGCAATTGTTTTTCGGCCAGCTGGGTAAAGCCGGGGTCGGTAACAATATACGCGGCAAAATACAGCACTTTTTCCAAAAGGCGCGGGCTGATGTCCAGTATCAGGCCAATGCGGCTGGGGATGCCCTTGAAGTACCATATGTGGCTAACCGGGGCGGCCAGCTCTATGTGGCCCATGCGCTCGCGGCGCACCTTGGCGCGGGTAACCTCCACGCCGCAGCGCTCGCACACCTTGCCCTTGTAGCGGATGCGCTTGTATTTGCCGCAATGGCACTCCCAGTCCTTCTGGGGCCCAAAAATACGCTCGCAAAACAGGCCGTCGCGCTCGGGTTTCAGGGTGCGATAGTTAATGGTTTCGGGCTTTTTCACTTCGCCATAGCTCCAGGCGCGTATCTGTTCGGGCGATGCCAAACCGATGCGAATCGAGTCAAATTCGTAAAAATCCATTCAAAAACCCTTTCTTAATCAACATCATTCAGCAGTTCGTCTTCACTGAACAAATCTTCCGGGTTCAGCGCGGGCACTTCGTCCTCGTCCTCAAACCCGGCGTCCTCGTCTTCCTCCGCTTGCTCAATGGAATAATCGCCCGCCAATTCATCCTCGATAATCACATCGCTGCCCACGGCCAAATCCGGCACATAGCCCGAGTCATCGTCGTCGTAGGTCTGCTTTAGGTCTATCTCTTCGCCGTACTCGTCCTGCACCACCATGTCCAGGCCCAGGCTTTGCAGCTCTTTAATCAGCACGCGGAAGCTCTCCGGGATGCCCGCCTTGGGCACTTCCTGCCCTTTCACAATGGCTTCGTAGGTTTTCACACGGCCCACCACATCGTCGCTTTTCACCGTCAGTATCTCTTGCAGGGTGTAAGCCGCGCCGTAGGCTTCCAGCGCCCACACCTCCATCTCGCCAAAGCGCTGGCCGCCAAACTGGGCCTTGCCGCCCAAAGGCTGCTGGGTAACCAGGCTGTACGGGCCGGTAGAGCGCGCGTGGATTTTATCATCCACCAGGTGATGCAGCTTTAGGTAATACATATAACCTACGGTAATACGGTTGTCAAAGCGCTCGCCCGTACGGCCGTCGTACACCACGCTCTTGCCGTCCGCATTAAAGGTAATGCCTTTCAGGGCCACGCGCTCTTCGGCCGGGGTGGCCTGCACCTGCTCCAGGCACGCGCGGATATCATCCTCCTCCGCGCCGTCGAACACCGGGCTCATCACCTTCCAGCCCAGGGCCTTGGCGGCGTAGCCCAAATGCACTTCCAGCACCTGGCCAATGTTCATGCGGCTGGGCACGCCCAGCGGGTTCAGCACAATGTCCAGCGGGGTGCCGTCTTCCAAAAAGGGCATGTCCTCCTGCGGCAAAATGCGGCTTACCACGCCCTTGTTTCCGTGGCGTCCGGCCATCTTATCGCCCACGCTAATCTTGCGCTTTTGGGCAATGTAACAGCGCACCACCTCGCGCACGCCGGGCTGCAATTCATCGCTGTTTTCGGGGGTAAACACCTTCACGTCCACAATAATGCCATATTCGCCGTGCGGCACGCGCAGGCTGGTATCGCGCACTTCGCGCGCCTTTTCGCCAAAAATAGCGCGCAGCAAGCGCTCTTCGGGCGTCAGCTCGGTTTCGCCCTTGGGCGTTACCTTGCCCACTAAAATATCGCCGGCCGTCACCTCCGCGCCAATGCGGATGATGCCGCGCTCGTCCAAATCCTTCAGCGCGTCCTCGCCCACGTTGGGGATGTCGCGGGTAATCTCCTCGGGCCCCAGCTTGGTTTCGCGGGCCTCCTGCTCGTACTCCTCTATGTGAATAGAAGTATAAACGTCGTCGCGCACAATTTTTTCGTTAATCAGCACGGCGTCCTCGTAGTTGTAACCTTCCCAGGTCATAAAGCCAATCAAGGCGTTTTTGCCCAGCGATATTTCGCCATTGGCGGTGGCGGGCCCGTCGGCAATCACCATGCCCTCCACAACTTTATCGCCCTTTTTCACAATGGGCCGCTGGTTTACACATGTGCCCTGGTTGCTGCGCATAAACTTTATCAAATCGTATTCGTCAATCTCACCCTTTGGGCTGCGCACCGTCACCTTATCCGCGGTTACCTTTTCCACCACACCGTCGCGCCTGGCCAGCACACACACGCCGCTGTCGCAGGCGGCCTTGTACTCCATGCCGGTGGCAATCAGGGGCTGCTCGGGCACTAATAGCGGCACGGCCTGGCGCTGCATGTTACTGCCCATCAGGGCGCGGTTGGCGTCGTCGTTCTCCAAAAACGGTATCATGGCCGTGGCCACAGAAACCACCATCTTGGGCGAAACGTCCATGTAGTCGGCCTTTTCGCGGTCGGTTTCAATAATCAAATCGCGGTAGCGGGCGTTTACGCGCGGGCGGGCAAAGCGGTACGCTTCGTCCAGCGGCTCGTTGGCCTGCGCCACCACATACTCGTCTTCCACATCGGCGGGCATATACTCCACCACATCCAACACAACGCCCGTTTTCTTGTCCACCTTGCGGAAGGGCGCTTCAATAAACCCATACTCATTGATGCGCGCATAGGTGGCCATGTAGGATATCAAGCCGATGTTCGGGCCTTCCGGGGTTTCAATGGGGCACATGCGCCCGTAGTGGCTGTAGTGTACGTCGCGCACCTCAAAGCTCGCGCGGTCGCGGCTCAGGCCGCCGGGGCCCAGGGCCGAGAGGCGGCGCTTGTGCGTCAGCTCTGCCAGGGGGTTGTTTTGGTCCATAAACTGCGACAGTGGTGAAGAGCCAAAAAACTCTTTTATCGCGCTGGTAACGGGCCTAATGTTAATCAGCGCCTGGGGCGTCACCACGTCCATGTCCTGCGCTTGCAGCGTCATGCGCTCGCGTATCACGCGCTCCATGCGGGAAAACCCAATGCGAAACTGGTTTTGCAAAAGCTCGCCCACACTGCGGATACGGCGGTTGCCCAAATGGTCGATATCATCGGTTGTGCCAATACCCCAGGCCAGGCCGTTCAGGTAGTTTACCGACGCCAGAATATCGTCCACCGTGATGGTGCGGCTAATCAATCGGTCACGGTTTTTGCGCAGCAGCTCCTTGCGTTCGTCGTCGTCTGTGGTTTCGCTCAAAATCTCCTGCAGCACGGCCAGGTTCACCTTGTCGGTAATGCCAGCCTCGGCGCGGGCGTCAAAGCCAAGGAAAAAGGCGGGGTCTACCACGCCGTTGGAAATCACCTTCACCTCTTGCTCTTCAAAAGAGAGGTACACGGTGGTTACGCCGCTTTGCTCAATCTTCTCGCTCATCTCGCGGGTAATCTTATCCCCCGCGGCGCACAGCAGCTCGCCCGTCAGCGGCGCTATAATATCCCGCGCCGAGGAAAAATCGGCAATGCGGCGGGCAATGGCCAGCTTCTTGTTCATCTTGTAGCGGCCAAAACGCGAAAGGTCGTAGCGGTGGGGGTCGAAAAACAGGTTGTTGATGTGCGTCTGCGCGCTCTCCACCGTGGGCGGCTCGCCCGGGCGCAGCTTGCGGTAGGTTTCCAAAAGGCCCTCTTCCACGTTCTTGGCGGGGTCTTTGGCAATGGTGGCTTCTATGCGGTCGTCGTCGCCAAAAAAATCTCGTATCTGGCTGTCTTCTCCCAGGCCCAGCGCCCGCACAAACACCGTCACCGGCAGCTTGCGGGTTTTGTCAATGCGCACGCTGAAAATATCATTCGAGTCGGTTTCATATTCCAGCCACGCGCCGCGGTTGGGGTTTAGGGTGGCGGTAAACAGCTTTTTGCCTGTTTTGTCGTAGCTTTCGCCAAAATACACGCCCGGGCTGCGCACCAGCTGGCTTACAATCACGCGCTCCGCGCCGTTAATAATAAACGTGCCGCTCTCGGTCATCAGCGGGAAATCGCCCATAAAGATTTCCTGCTCTTTCACCTCGCCCGTTTCGCGGTTCAGCAGGCGTGTGGTAACCCGAAGCGGGGCCGCGTAAGTCACGTCGCGGTCCTTGCACTCTTTTATGCTGTATTTGGGTTGCGAATCCAAACGGTAGCCCACAAAGTCCAGCACCAAATTGCCGGTGTAGTCTTCCACCGCGCCCATGTCGCGGAATACTTCCTTCAAACCTTCGTCCAGAAACCACTGGTACGAGTTTTTCTGCACTTCAATCAGGTTGGGTACATCCAAAACCTCTTCAATGCGGGCAAAACTCATACGCTCGGTTCGCCCAAGCGTTACCGGTTTGACATTCACCATAATTTCGCAACCTCTCCAATCTCTCGAATGTTCCTGTTTTACACCCCTGAGCCCCGCCAAGCGCCAACCAAAAAGCCCCATTATCCAGGCAACCTGCATAAAATGGGGGGCAAAATTCTCTCCTATTTAGTCATTTTGGTAGGCATCGGCGCACATCTCTCCATCATGATACAATTAATCATTATAGCGCCCATGCAAACCCTTGTCAATATGCTGTAACGGGCTTTTTGGCCTGCAAACACCCGGCTGCGTGTGCTAATTTTCAGCCTTCTTTCCCGCGTTCTCGTCCAGCAAGTCCTGGAAGCTTACGGCGGCCAGTTCCGTGTTCACGCGATGTGTAATACGCCCAAAGGTATGCTGAAAAGCACAGTTATCCTGCGCGTCGTAGTCGCAGGCGCAAGCGCCCTCCAGGCAACGGGAAAACACATACGGCCCTTCCACCGCGCTCATCACGTCTTTTAGGGTAATTTCGGCCGCCGGGCGCGCCAGCACATACCCGCCGCGGTGGCCTTTATGGCTGCTTACAACACCCGCCGCACTAAGCTTGCCCAGTATTTTAAGGGCAAAGCGCAGGGTAACGCCCGTATCCTTGCCAATGCTGCGCGAATCGCGCCGCGTATCCGCCTTGGCCAGGCAATACACCATGCGCAGGGCATAATCCGTTTCCCGGGTAATGTACACCGGCCCACCCTCCATATGTATACTTTTTAATGCACTTAAATCATACGGAAACCGTGGTGTTTTGTCAATGTAGGGCGTGCTGACGCAAAGCGAACGGGCACACCCACGCTCACAAAATCATCTCCATCTCCGCGTGCGGCACGCCCTCGTCCAGCAGGGTGACGCCGGTGCGTGCAAAGCCCGCCTTCTCGTAAAAGCCGCACTTGTCCGTTTGGGCATTCAGCACTGCCCTTTTTGCGCCCAAAGCCCGCGCGCGTTCCGTCAAGGCGTTCATCACCGCAAGGCCCAGCCCCATGCCCCGGCACGCGGGCAGCACCGCCACCCGGCCAATATGCGCTTTGCCCGCCGCCTCGTCTTCCCAAAACAAACGCCCGGTACACACCGGGCGTCCCTTCCGGTAGCCCACCATGTGCCACGCCACGCCGTCAAAATCATCCTGCTCTATCTCCAGGGAAAAGCCCTGCTCGTGCACAAAAACCGTTTCGCGCACCGCCGCCGCGTCCTCAAAACCGGCGGCGCGGCCTTGTATCCAACGTAAATCCATCATGACTAATATTTCCTATGCTCAAAATATGCCCTAAAGGGTCCTCCCACGCCTCGCCGCCTCTATCGGCGGCTCTTGCGGCTCTTTCGCTCCCTACGGTCGCTTTTCGCCGGGCGCGGGCTCGCGTGTTTTGCTCACTACGTTCGCAAAGCCACACTCGGCCCTAAAGGGCCCTAATCAAGAAAATCCCTCAATTTCTTGCTGCGGCTGGGGTGGCGCAGCTTGCGCAGGGCCTTGGCTTCTATCTGGCGAATGCGCTCGCGCGTCACGCGAAACTCTTTGCCCACCTCTTCCAGCGTGCGGGGGCGGCCGTCTTCCAGGCCAAAGCGCAGGCGCAGTACCTTTTCTTCGCGCGGGGTTAAGGTTTGCAGCACACCGGCCAGCTGCTCTTTCAGCAGCGTGTGGCTGGCGGCCTCGGCGGGCACGGGGGCATCCTCGTCCGGGATAAAATCGCCCAGGTGGCTGTCTTCCTCTTCGCCAATGGGGGTTTCCAGGCTTACGGGCTCTTGCGCCACGCGCATAATTTCCCGCACCTTCTCCACCGGCATGTCCAGCTCCTCCGCAATCTCGTCGGCGGTGGCCTCGTGCCCGTTGCGATGCAAAAGCTGGCTGCTCACCTTCTTCACCTTGTTGATGGTTTCCACCATGTGCACCGGGATACGGATGGTGCGCGCCTGGTCGGCAATGGCGCGCGTGATGGCCTGGCGTATCCACCAGGTGGCGTAGGTGCTGAACTTAAAGCCCTTGGTGTGGTCAAATTTCTCCACCGCCTTTATCAGCCCCAGGTTGCCCTCCTGTATCAAATCCAAAAACTGCATGCCGCGGCCCACATAGCGCTTGGCAATGCTCACCACCAGGCGTAGGTTGGCTTCGCTCAAGCGTTTTTTGGCCACGTTGCCATCCGCGCCGCCCTCCTGGATGCGCACGGCCAACGCCACCTCCTCCTCGCTGGTAAGCAGGGGCACACGGCCAATCTCTTTCAGGTACACCTTCACCGGGTCGTCTATGGACACGCCCTCGGCGGAAAGCTCGCTCTCAAACTGGTCTACGCTCTCTTCGGTAAGCGTAAACTTTTCGGCGTCCGCGTCCGGCTCGTCCACTATTTCGATGTTGTTTTGGTCCAGCGTTTCGTAAAGCCTGTCCACCTGCTCTACATCAAAGCCTATTTCTTCCAAGGCTTCGTTAATTTCCTTGGTGGTGAGGCGCTGGTTGCGCCGGCCCGTTTCTACCAGATTGCCAATTACGTTTTTCTTGTCCGCCATGTGGATTTACCCTTTCTTCTCCCTTAAACTCTCCATATACGCCCGCAGTTCTTCGTCCGTGCGGCCCTCGCCGCTTTTGGCGGCCTGGGCCCCGCTTTGGATGCGGCTGATAAACATCTCCACGTCGCGCCCCGAAAAGCCCACGTCGTAGTTTTGCGCCAGCACCCGGCTTAAGATGGCCATGGTTTTGTCGGGCAATTCGGCGCTCAGCAGGCTTAAATCAATGTATTCGCCCCCCGCGCGCTTTTGCAAAATCAGCGCGTAAGCCTCGGCCATGTCCGGGCTCACCATATCCTGCGGGCGCACCCCAGCCGCCAGGGGCAAAAAATCGTCTGGATTTTTCAAGATTGCGGCCACCAGCTGCTGCTCGGCAAAGGCCACGCCCAGTGCCTTGCCGCCGCCCGCCGTGTAGCCAATGTTCACGCCCGGCGGGGCTTTTTGCTCTAAAATGCGCTTTTCGCGCTCCTTTGCCAGGCGGCGGCCGCGCTGGCGTTTCACGCTCTCCAGCTGGTTGGCCAGCGCCGCCTTGGCAACACCCGTTTCCTCGGCCAGCACCCCCATGTAAATATCCTGCTCCACCGGCAAGGCCTCGGCCGCCAAAATATCCAGCGCGGCGCGGATATACGCCCCCTTGCCATCGGCACTGGCAATATCTGCATCACGCTTGGCGCGCCCCAGCGCGTATTCAATGGCATTGCCGCTGCCGTCCAGCAGCTGGGCAAAGCGCGCCGGGCCAAAGGTTTTTATAAAATCGTCCGGGTCTTTCGCGCCGCCCAAAGCCAGCACGCGCACCTTCACCGTGGTGCTCTTAAATATCTCAATGGCCCGGGCGGTGGCGCGCTGCCCTGCCTCGTCGCTGTCGTAGCAAATCACCACTTCATCGGCATAGTTCTGCACCAGCCGCGCCTGCTCGGCTGTCAGGGCCGTGCCCAGGGTGGCCACCGCCGTGTCAAACCCGGCCTGATGCAAGCTAATCACATCCATGTAGCCCTCGGCTAAAATTAAGCGGCGGGCGGCGCTTTTGCGCGCCAGGTTCAGCGCAAACAGGTTGCGGCTTTTCTTAAACACGGGCGTATCGCCGCTGTTCAGGTACTTTGGGCCTTTCGCGTCGCCCATCAGCCGCCCGCCAAAGGCAATCACGTTGCCCCGCAAATCTATGATGGGAAACATCACGCGGTTCCAAAAGGCATCGCGCACGCCGCCCTTGTCGGTTCGCTTGCACACATCGGCCTGCGCCAGCTCCGCCTCGGAAAACCCAAGCGCCTTCAAATGCTCTCGCAGCTGGCTGCCGCCGGGCGCAAACCCAAGCCCAAAGCGGCGTATCGTGCCGTCGGCCAGCGCGCGCCCCCGTAGGTATGCCCGGGCGTCGCGGCCCTCCTCGGCATTCAGCTTCGCCACAAAAAAGCGCGCCGTTTCACGGTTTATCAGCAGCACACGCCCGCGCAGACGGGCCGCAGTGTCGTCTTCGTCCGGCATGGGCATTCCCACGCGCGCGGCCAGGGTTTTTACGGCCTCCACATAGTCTACCCCGGCTATCATTTTCACAAAGGTAATGGCGTCGCCGCCCGCCCCGCACCCAAAGCAATAAAAGCTATTGGTATCGGGGTACACATAAAAGGAGGGCGTTTTCTCGTTGTGGAAGGGGCACAAACCCTTCTCCATGCGGCCCGCGCGTTTCAGCTCCACATAGCTGCGCACCAGCTCCGTAATATCCGTGCGCCGGGAAAGCTCGGCAATATAGTCCTGCGAGATGGCCATGGCTTCCCCCTACAACGCCCACTTTTTCGGCACAAACAGGCTTTCAAAAGTGCGTATGGCAAAATCGTCCGTCATGCCGCTGATATAATCGGTTACGGCTTGGTCTATCCCATCCTCGGCGGCGATACCGCGGTAAAACTCCGGCATGCCGCCCGGGTTTGCCTTAAAGTGGCGGTACAGCCCGGCCAGCAGGCCCTCCACCTTGGTTTCCTCGGCTTTGGCCACCGGGTCTACATACACCGTGGCGTACATAAATTCGTGCAGTTTCAGGTATTTTTCCCGCACCTCGGCGGCCATGGCGGGCACGGCCTCGGCGGTGTTTTCCACAATCGAGGTAATCAGCGTGGTAATGCGCGCGCTTTTAGAGCGCCCCAAAACAGCCGTCACGTCGGCGGGCAAATCGTCTTCGCGCAATACCCCGGCGCTTATGGCGTCCTCAATATCGTGGTTGATATACGCAATGCGGTCGGCGTAGCGCACCAAGGCGCCCTCGGGCGTGCGCGGCGCTTCGCCCCCGGTGTGCCGGTCAAACCCGTTCAGCACTTCTTCGGTTAAGTTCAGGCCCTTGCGCTGTTTTTCCAGTTTTTGCGCCACGCGCACACTTTGCGCGTAGTGCTTAAAACCCGCGGGGTTCAAAGCGTCCAGCGCCCTTTCGCCCGCGTGGCCAAAGGGCGTGTGGCCCAAATCGTGCCCAAGGGCAATGGCCTCGGTCAAATCCTCGTTAAAGCGCAGCGCGCGGGCCAGGGTGCGGGCAATTTGGCTCACTTCCAGCGTGTGGGTTAGCCGGGTGCGGTAATGGTCGCCCTCGGGCGAAAGAAACACCTGCGTCTTCTGTTTCAGCCGCCGGAAGGCTTTGCTGTGGATGATGCGGTCGCGGTCGCGCTGGAACACCGTGCGTAGCGGGCATTCTTCCTCGGGGCGCGCGCGCCCGGCGCTGTTCTGGCTCAGGGTAGCAAAGCGGCTTAGTGTTTCGGCTTCTATGCGCATCGTCTGCTCTCTTGGCGTCAGCCTTCCCACCCCTTTCTCAAAAATGCAAACAATGCACCGGAGAAAGCCTTTCTCCGGCACATATTTATCAATACGGCTCTATAAGTTATATACGGCTTACCCTGCCCTTCCCCTCTAAGAATACGCTATTTTTTCAGCGCATCCGCCGCCACAGGCCAAAACCGCAGGGTGTATACCCCGCTGCCGGCCTGTGCCGTCAGCACCCCGTCTCGCGGCTCAAAGCGCAAGCCGTCTGTGTCCGCCATGGCAAGGGCGTCCGGCAGGGCAAGGGTACACTGGGTGTTCGGCGTCACGGCGGCGCGCACTTGCACACTGCCGTCGTCTTGCACCTCCCACCGGCAGGAAAGCAGGCCGTAAACCGTTTCCAGGCTGCCCTCGGCATAGCTTAGGCCGCCGCCCGGGCGCGGGCACAGCAGGCTGTGGCGGTAGCCGGGGGCGTCCTCCGTGTTATTGATGCCCGCCACCACGCGGTACATCCAATCGCCCACCGCGCCGTAGGCATAGTGGTTAAAAGAGTTCATGTCGGCGCTCCACATGCTGCCGTCGGGTTTTAAGCCGTCCCAATGCTCCCAAATGGTGGTAGCGCCGCGCCGCACCTGATACAGCCAGCTGGGAAAATCGGTTTTCAGCAGCAGGGCATAGGCTTCTTTCACATGGCCGCTTTGGCTTAGCGCGTGGGTAAAATAGGGCGTGCCCATAAAGCCGGTTACCAAGTGGCCGTCTTCCTTTTCCAAAAGGCGCAGCAGGGCGGCGGCTGTCTTATCTAAAAAGGCATCCGGCACCAACCCAAAATACAGCGCCAGAATATGCGCGGTTTGGGTTTGCACCGTCATCTCGCCTCCCGGCGTAAAAAACAGGCGCTGAAACCCGGCTTTTATCTCCTCACACAGCGCCGCATATTCCCGGGCGTCTTCGTCCTTGCCCAAAACCTCGGCAATTTTGGCAAACACGCCGGTGGAATACGCGTAGTACGCCGTGCAGGAAAGGTCGTTCGGCGTCGCGCCGAAATAGCTGCCCTCCTCGGCGTCCAGCGCCACCCAATCGCCAAATTGCAGGCGGTAGTTCCACACCACGCCGTCGGCGTGGGCGCGCATAAAATCTATCCACTTTTTCATGGGTGCGTAAAATTGCCGCAAAATGGCTGCGTCGCCGTAGGCCAGGTACAAGTTCCAGGGGTTCAGCACAATCACATCGGCCCAGGCCGCCGCCGAGTGCGTGCCCTGGTCTATCAGCCAGTCGTCCTCCGCGTTTTGCCCGGTAATGATATCGGGCACTACGTGGGGCACGCCGCCCTCGGGGGTTTGGTCGGCTGCAACGTCTTGCAGCCACTTGCGGTAAAAGCCCAGCACGTCCATCAAATAGGCGGCTGTGCGGCAGAATATCTGCGCATCACCCGTCCAGCCCATGCGTTCGTTGCGCTGCGGGCAGTCGGTGGGCACGTCTAAAAAGTTGCTTTTCATGCTCCAGCGTATGTTGCTTTGCAGCTGGTTCAAATCCGGGTTAGAGCACGCAAAGCTGCCGGTTTCAGCCATGTCGGAGTACACGGCCACCGAGCAAAAATCCTGTGCGCGCACCGCACCCGGCCAGGTTTTTACATGCACATAGCGAAAACCGTAGAACGTAAAGAGCGGCTGATACCACCCGTCTTCGCCTTTGCAGATATAGCGCAGGCTTTGTTTTGCGCTGCGCAGGTTGTCGGTATACACATTACCTTCGGCGTCCAGGGTTTCAAAGCAAGCCAGTTCTATTACCTCGCCCGGCGCCCCGTGCGCATGGATACGAGGCCAGCCCGTCAGGTTCTGGCCAAAGTCAATCACGGTATCGCCCTGCGGCGTGGTAAGCACTGCCTTGGGTGTAAACACCTCGTGGCATTTTATGCGCCCGCCCGCCTGGGCGCACAACACGCTTGTATCGGCTTTCAGCACGGCGGCGGGCCGCCAAGTGGCATCGTCAAAGCCCGCCGCGCACCAGCCGGGCTGTTCCAGCCGCGCGTCATACACTTCGCCGTCGTATATTTCGGCAAACGTCACCGGTGCGTCGGCACAGCGCCAGCCGGGCCCGGTGCACACGGTTTGCGTTGTGCCGTCCTGGTATACCAAATGCAGCTGGCACGCAAAGGCCGTTTGCGCGCCGTAATTGTTGCGAGAACCCAAAAACCCCATCAAACCCTTGTACCAGCCCGCGCCCACCATAGCGCCCAGGGCATGCCGCCCCGGTTTTAGCAGGGTGGTTACATCGTGCGTTTGGTACAACAAGTGCTTGTGGTAGCTGGTCCAGCCCGGGGCAAGCTGGTCATCGCCCACCTTTTCGCCGTTCAGGTGCAAATGATACAGCCCCAGCGCGCTGCACAGCACATAGGCGGCGGCCAGCGGTTTTTCAACGGTAAATTCTCCGCGCATCATCGTTGCTTTAGAGGTGGCGGCATCCGCCGGGGTTTCGGCGGTGATAAAGGGTGCCTGCCATTGGCCGGCATCCGTCAGCGCCGTTACAAAACGGCCCGTTTCGCTCCATCCGCTGTCCCGGCCATGGTTATCCTGCACACGCACGCGCCAGTAATAGGCGGTAAGGGGCTGCACCTCAAAGCCTTCGGCAGCCACATGCGCGCTCTGGCCGCTGTTTGTCTGTTTGTCCCACAGCGGGCGCTCAAAACCGGGCCGCAGCGCTATTTGCAGGTGGTAGCCGGTTTGCAGCACCCCGCGCTTGCCGCTTTGCAGCTTCCAGCTAAAGCGCGGTGCGGCGCTTAGCCCCACAGGGTTTATCTGGTGGGCGGCGCGTATCTCCGAGATATTTAGCATGTCTTCCCCCTGTGCCGATACACCTGCACACCCATGTAGGTTTCCATCGCCTCTTGCAGCACGTCTGCCACGTGGCCGCGCACAAAGCACACATGGTGCTCAAAGCCGTTTTTGCAAATAAAGTCCATCAGGCACTGCAAGCCGTCCACATGGCAGTTTGCCACGCCGCCCTTGGTAGGCAGGGCCTCGGCGCAAAATTCCCCTTCGCCCACATAGACTTTCAAAACGCCCTTGGTGTCGTCTGTAGAAAGGCGCACAAAGGTCATGGGCCCGGCGGCCACCTGCCCTTTGCAAGCGCCAAAGGTGCGCTCTTTGCCCAGGGTAGTGCCCAGCACGTCCAGGCATTCTATCTCCATGTCCGGGTTTTGGAAAAAGCTTTTGGGGAAGTTCGAGCAGTGCAGGGAGATGCAGCTGTCGCGCTCGTCCCGGATATTGTTGTTCCAGTCCATCAGCGCCGGGGGGCTTCCGGCCGCCAGCTGGGCGGCCAGCATGCTCACCGCGCCCGTCACGTCGCTCTCACAGGCACTGGGGCGGCCCTTTTCACCCATCATGCTCATGCCAAGGCAGGTGGCGCAGCCGTAGTTGTTCTCCACGCTGTCCCAGCACTGCACCGTGCTGGCCTGGCATTGCAATTTTTCCACAAAATCTTCCATGGCCAGGCACAGCTTGGCCTGGCGGGTAATTCTCTCGGCTTCTATGGCCGGGGGTATTTTCCCGTAGGCGCGTATCTCCGCTTCTTTTGCGGCAATGGCCGCTTCGTCCTCCATCTGCTGTGCGGCGGCAATCACCTCGCTCATGTCCACCGTTTGCACGCTTATTTTGTGCCGCTGCAAAATTTTCTCGGAAAACCGCACCGTGTTAAAGGCCACGGGCCGCGCGCCCAGCATGGCAACGCGGCTGCCGGTAAGGCCGCGCACCACGTTGCACACGGCGGCAAAGCGGCGCACGTCGGCTTCAAACGCGGGGCTGTTTATATCGCAGGTGTGCAAAGTGGTGTTGGTAAAGGCAATGCCCCGCTGATACAGGTTGTTGCACAAAGAAATTTTGCCGCAAAAAGCGTCGCGCCGGTTGCCAATATCCAGCTTGCTAAAATCGTCGTCGCAGGCCTGCACCAGCACCGGCACGCCAAGGCCCGCAAGGTCTATGGCTTCGGCCACGCCCAGCTCCTCGCCAAAATTGGGCAGCACCGCAATAATGCCGCAAATATCGTTCTGGCGCGCCTTAAACAGCGCCGCGCAGGTTTTGGCTTCGTCGTAGGTAAGCACCGCACCCAGGTGGGTGTCGGTTTCGCCCACCATCACACAGCCGTAGCCCAGTTTATCCAGCAGGGCGGTTATTTGCGCCCGGGCGCTTTGCACCAGGTGCGAAGGGAAAAAGCTGCGGGTGGTCACTATCACCCCAAAGGTTTGCTTGCCCATTGTTTAATGCCTCCCATAATTTATTGGTTGATGGTTTGGATGGCGGCTTTCCAGCCCGCGTACAGGGCCTCGCGCCGCGCCGGCGGCATGTTTGGCTGCACGGTGCGGAATTGCTGGTTCTGAAACAATGCCTCTTCGCCAGCCACCCCGCTGCCCATGGCCGCGCAAAAAGCCGCCCCCATGCCGGATAATTCCTCGGTATGGTTGATGGTAATGGGGATGCCCAGCATGTCGGCCTGGAACTGCATTAAAAACGCGTCGCGCGTAGGCCCGCCGTCCACACACAGGCCCGCCAGCGGGCGGGCGCTGCCGCGGTTCATCGCTTCGGCCACGTCTTTTATCTGGTAGGCAATGCACTCTTCCCCCGCGCGCACCAAATGGGCTTTTTGCGTACCCCGGCCCATGCCCAGAATAGCCGCGCGCGCGTTGTTGTTAAAATACGGCGCGCTTAGGCCCGAAAACGCCGGCACCAAATAAACCCCCTGGGTATCCGGCACACTTTGGGCCACCGCCCCGGCCTCTTTGGGGCTTTCCAATAGGCCAATGTCCTCCACAAGCCACTTGGTTACCGCGCCGGTGTAGTTGATGTTCCCCTCCAGCACATAGGTTACCTTGCCCCCCATGCCCCAGGCCAGGCTGGTTACCACGCCATGCTGCGGCGCGGGGCGCTTATCGCCTGCGTTCATCATCACCGAAGACCCCGTGCCATATGTGGCCTTGGCGGTGTATGGCTGCCAGCAGCGGTTGCCAAACAAGGCGGCGTGGCTGTCGCCCAGCACCCCGTGCACCGGTATCGGGGCGGGCAACAGGCCGCCTAAATCGGTGGTGCCAAACAGGCTGTCGCTGTCGCATATCCGGGGCAGGCTGCCCATGGGGATGCCAAAGGCTTCGGCCGCCGTTTCGTCCCAGCATAGCGTGTCCAGGTTCAGCAGCTGCGTACGGCTGGCGTTCGAGTAATCGGTTTTGAACTGGCCGCAAAGCTTAAACAACAGCCAGCTGTCCACCGTGCCGCAGCATAGCGTTCCATCCTTCGCCGCTTTGGCCGCCCCGGGCACGTTTTGCAGCATCCAGGCAAACTTGGCGGCGCTGAAATAGGGCGAAAGCTCCAGCCCCGTCACGTCCCACACCAGTTTATCCAGGCCCTTTTGCGCCATCCCGTCTGTAATGGCAGCCGCCCGCGCGCACTGCCACACAATGGCATTGTACAGCGGCAAGCCGGTTTGCCTGTTCCAGCACACCGCCGTTTCGCGCTGGTTCGATAACCCAATCACCGCCACATCCCCCGGGGCTGCCCCCGCTTTTTGTAAGGCAAGGCCCGCCGCCGTGGGCACGTTGGCAATAATCTCCATGGGGTCGTGTTCCACCCAGCCAGCCTCATTGGTAATCTGCCGGTGGGGGATATCGGCACGGCCCAAAAGCCGCCCGTCCAGCCCCCACACCAGGCCCTTTGTACCGGCGGTGCTTTGGTCTACAGACAGTATCACGCTCATGCTTTCACCTTCAGCAGCGCTTCGGCGGCATCGGCAATGCCCGCCGCGTCCAGGCCGTAGTAGCTGAACAAATCGCCGCTTGCGCCCACCTTGTATTCTTCGTCCGGGAAGCCCAGCACACGCACGGGCACGGGGCAGCACCGCGCCGTTACGCCGCACACCAGCTCCCCCAGGCCGCCGTGCACGCTGTGCTCTTCTATGGTAACAATAGCGCCTGTTTCGCGCGCGGCCCGCACAATGGCGTCTTCGTCCGCCGGTTTCAGGCAAAACAAATCCAGCACACGGGCGCTGATGCCTTTGTCTTCCAGCAGCTGCGCCGCCTGCCGCGCGTGCCACACCAGCTCGCCGCAGGCAATCAGCGTCAAGTCGCGGCCCTCGCGCACAGTTTTGGCCTTGTGCGGCTCAAAGGTTTCAGCTTCATCGTACACACCCTCCACATCGCCCCGGCCGGTGCGCAAATACGCGGGCTTGCCGCTTTGGGCCAAATACGCCGTAAGGGCCGCCGCTTGCACATTATCACTGGGCACAAAAACCTCCAGGTTTGGCAAAGCGCGCATCCCGGCAATGTCGTGCAGGGAGGTATGCGTACCCCCCAGCGGGCCGTAGCTTACGCCGCCGGATACCCCGATGATTTTCACGTCGGCCTTGTTGTACGCCACATCCACCTTCACCTGCTCGTACGCGCGCGCCGCCAAAAAACAGGCCGGGCCCATCACAAAGGGCGTTTTGCCCACGCTGGCCAGGCCCGCCGCGATGCCCACGGCGTTTTGCTCGGCAATGCCCACCTCTATAAACCGCCCGGGAACCTGCTGGCCCAAAGGCCCGGCGGTAACGCTCCCGCGAGAATCGGTGGTGACAAAATACAGGTTTGGAGCATCGGCGGCCAAACGCTCCAGCGTAGCGGTTACCGCCCTGCGGCAAGATACCTTCGCCATAGCTACTCTCCTCCCAGATGGTGTCGGCAACAAGTAAAATGTGCCGTAAAAACGTGTCGTTGAGCTATTGTTGACACCATCATAGTTTTGCTGTCAAATCCGCCTTGATGGCGGCATATTGTGTTTCGCTGGGCACCAAGTGATGCCAATCGGCCTTGTTTTCCATCACGGGAGAGCCATAGCCCTTCACCGTGTTGGCAATGACGGCCAGCGGCTTGCCGGCCTGCCGCTTTTCAGTAAGCGCCCGCAAAATGTCGCCGGGCTCGTGCCCGTTGCATGTGCGGCACTCCCAGCCAAAGGCGGCATACTTGGCCGCCAAATCGTCCAGCGGCATCACGTCCTCCGTGCCGCCGGTAATTTGCAGGCGGTTGCGGTCTATAATGGCCGTTAAATTCTCCAGCTTATACTTGGCCGCCGCCATGGCCGCCTCCCACACCGAGCCCTCGGCCTGCTCGCCGTCGCCCATCAGCACATACACCTGCGCGCCGCTGCCATCTGCCGCAAGGCCAATACCCATGCCCACACCCAGCGGCAGGCCGTGGCCCAGCGCCCCGGTGGCCGCCTCCACCCCCGGCACTTTGCGGGTGGGGTGCTCGGCCAGCATGGTATCGAAGGCGGCGTAGGTTTTTAGCAGCGCCTTGTCAAAAAAGCCCAGGTCGGCCAAAATGGCATACAGCGCCTCGGCGCAATGGCCCTTGCTCATAACAAAGCGGTCGCGCCGCAGCGAGGCGCGCTTTATGCGCTCTGTATCCATCACCCGATAATACAGGCAGGTCAAGATGTCCATGCTGGACATGCTGCCCCCAATATGGCCGGTTTGCGCCGTTTTCACCATCTCCAGCACATCCAGACGGCGCTGCATGGCTATTCTAATTAATTGCTTATCATCCAAAATGAGTTCTCCTTTATCCCCGCAGCGCCCTGCTGGTGGCCAGCGCCAGGCAGCGGCCGCGGCTGCCCACGGCACAATAAAAATGGTACACCACGCCGTTATGGCACAGCACCCAGGGCTTGTGCGCAAAACGCTCGTCCTCCGGGATGCTGGGCTCTATCAGCGGCGGGCCGTCCCAGCGCGTCCAGTGCAGCAAATCATACGACGCGGCAAAGGTGTCCATCGCGTAGCCGCCGCCGTCTTTGGTGTAAGCCACAAAATAGTGCATCACCCACAAGTCGCCATACCGCACCATCTGCGGGTCGCCCGCAATGCTCCACTGCGTGGTGGCAATGCCGCTTTGAATTACCGAGCCCGCCCCGCGGCGCTTCCAGTGCACCATGTCGGCCGAGGTGGCGATGCCAATTTCCTCCACGCCCACGGGCGGGCGCTTGGCGTTGTAATACATCACGTACGGCGCGCCCAGACGGGCTTCTTCATCGTGTATCACCGTGCTTTTGTAAAGTGTTTTCACCTCAAAGGGGCGCACGTCGGCATCGTCCATACGCAGTATCGGCTGGGGCAGACGCTCCCATTCTGCGGCGGTGTCTATCTGCGGGCTAAACGCCATGCCCATGTGCAGGGGGTCTGGCTCGTAGCCCGGCAGCGCCCCGCCAATATAGCTCATCCAGTATTTGCCGTTGTGCGTGGCCGGTTTGCCGCCGCCTCCCCACGCGGGGTCTATCAGCAGCAAGCCGCCGTCGGCCTGCATGCCGTCCCATCCTTGCCTGCGCTGGCGCAGCAAAGGGCCCATGGGCTCCCAGTGCAGCAAATCCTGGCTGCGCGCCATCCAGGTTTCGTAGCCCTGGTCTTCGGCGGGCACGCGGGGGTCTTGCCGGGCATACACCATGCGCCACTCGCCGCCGTGGTAAAAAACGCTGGCGCAGTCAATGTTCACGCCCTGCTCCCACAGCACCGGCCCGTGCTTGCAGGGGGTTTGCATCGCCTCGTACACCTTGCGCATATCCTGTGCCGATACCTCTTTCATCCGGTTGCCTCCCCTATCAATACACCTTCGTCGCTTCATCAAACAGCGCCTTTATGTTTTGCGGCGGCACATCTGGCAATATGGCCTCGTGGCTGGGGCTGATGATAAGCCCGGTGGGGAAACACGCCCGCAGCGCGCGCACACGCGCGGCTACATCCTCGCCGCTGCCCTTCACAAGCAGCTCCTGGGTATCCACCCCGCCGCAAAAAGCCACCTGCCCCCCAAACCGCTCTTTCAAATCCTCGGCGCGCATGCCGGCCGCCAGCGCCTGGATGGGATGAATCACGTCCGCCCCGGCTTCAATCAAATCGGGGATGATACCGGCGATAGCGCCGCACGAATGGTAAATCACCTTCACGCCGTAGCGGTGGGCCTGCTGTATCAGCCGGCGCGCGCCGGGCAGCACAAAGCGGCGCACCATCTCGGGCGACAGCATCAGCCCGCGCTGGCTGCCCATGTCGTTGCCAATCAGCACCGCGTCCAGGCGGCCCTCGGCGGCTTTGTAAAAAACTTCGCCCGCTTTCAGGTAAAAATCCACAATTTTGGCGTCCACCGCTTCGTACACCTCGGGGTTCGCCGCCATGTTCATCAAAGCCGTTTCCATGCCAAAAGACGCGCAGGTGTCCTGGAAATGCGCCGCCCAAAAAATGCCCAGCGCGGCCTTGTCCGGCGGGCACAGGGCAAAGCGGCGGCGGCATTCCTCCACGCTGATGTGCTTTTCCGGCTCTGGCCACTCAAAAAAGGCCAGTTCCGCAATCTCTTCACAGTCCTTAAAGCACCCATCGGTGGTAAGGGTGCGGTGGTGGGCGTCTACCCCGCCCTCGCCATACCAGTCAAACGCCGCGTAAATGGCGCTGGCCGTGGGCGATTGATACGGCACTTCAACGGCATAAAAATCATCGCCCACGGCCAGTTTCAGCTCGTGGTCGCTGTGCACGCCATACTGCGCATACAAGCCCTGTTTGGCGTCTTCGTCCGGCATGCCCAGCCAGGCGGCGGGGCGGTCTACCGCGCGGCGCTCGGCCGTGGCCAAAAAGCGTTCTCTGCTGTTCATTGTTTTCCTCCCAAAACACTTATCGCCGCGTCCACAATGTCCCCTGTCGCCAGGCCGTAAGCGTTCAGCAGCACGGCGGCGTGGCCGCTGCGGGGGTACACATCCCGCAGGCCCAAACGCCACACCCGCGCGGGCTGCCGCTCGCAAGCCACCTCGCACACGGCGCTGCCCAAGCCCCCGTAAATATTGTGGTCTTCCACTGTCACCGCGCAGCCGGTGCGGGCAAGCAGGGCCGCCACGCCGTCTGCGTCCAGCGGCTTGATGGTAGAAACATCGGCCAGCACGCCATTCACCCCCCGCGCCTTCAGGGCCTCCAGCGCCGCAATGGCCCGGTCCATAATGTATCCGCTGGCAAAAATGGCCACATCATCTCCGTTGTCCTGCACAACGCGCAGTTTGCCGTACTCAAAGGGCGTGTCGTCGGCAAACACCGCGGGCTCGCGCCCGCTGGCCAGCCGCAGGTAGGCCGGGCCGGGCCGCGCCATCATGGCCTTGGCGGCCAAATACGCCTGGCCCGCGTCGGCCGGGGTTACAATCTCCACCCCCGGCATGGCGCGCAAAATGCCCACGTCTTCGTAAAACTGGTGGGTAACGCCCTCGCGCTCGCCGCCCAGCATGCCGCCATTCAGGCCAATCAGCTTCACACAAAGGCCCGGGTAGGCAATAAAGGTGCGTATCATCTCGCACGCGCGCATGGTTAAAAAGCCCGCGTAGGTAACCACCACCGGGCGCATGCCGCTGGCAGCCAGGCCCGCGGCAATGTCTACGGCGGCTTGCTCGGCAATGCCCACTTCTAAAAACTGCTGCGGATATTTCTCTCTGTACGGCACCAGCCGCCCGGCCAGCATGGCATCGGGCGATACCACAATCACCCGGCTGTCCTGTTCGGCCGCTTCCATCAGGGCGCGCACGGCGGCTTCGCGTGTGCTTTTGGTTTCCATCACTGCACCTCCCCGCCGCAATCCAGCGCCCGCCGGGCTATGTCTACCTCTTCGGCGGTAGGGGTGCGCTTGTGCCATGCGTTGTTGTTTTCCATGTATGGGATGTTCTTCCCCTTCACGGTTTCGCACAAAATAACCGATGGTTTGCCCGTTTCGGCCTTCGCGACCGCAATGGCCGCGCGCAGGGCCGCAACGTCGTGCCCGTTCACGCTTTGCACGTGCCACTGAAAGGCCTGCCACTTTTCGGCCAGCGGGTACAGGCTGCTTAGCTCGGTAACCTTGCCGCCGGATTGATGGTTGTTGCAATCGGCAAACACAATCAGGTTGCCCGCCTTGTGGTGGGCGGCGGGCATGGCGGCTTCCCAAATCACGCCCTCCTGCTGCTCGCCGTCGCCCACTATCACGTATACAAAGCTGCCCAGCCCCTGCTTATGGCAGCCCACGGCCATGCCCAGCCCCACGGCAACGCCGTTGCCCAAAGAGCCCGACACCGTGTCTACTCCCGGGGTTTTGTTCATGTCCGGGTGGCCTTGCAGCATGCCCTCCAGGGTGCGCAGGCGCTGTAATTCTTCTAGCGCAAAAAAGCCCCGGCGCGCCAAAGCCGCGTACAAAATGGGGCAGGCGTGGCCTTTTGAAAGGATAAACCGGTCGCGCGCGGGCCAGCGCGGGTCTTCGGGGTTCAGCCTCAGCTCCTCAAAATAAAGCACCGCCATTATTTCGGCTATCGACATGCAGGGCGCGGGGTGGCCGTCGCCGCAGCAGCCAATGGCTTCCATCACATCCAGGCGCAGGCGGTTGGCCTTCTGCTCCAGTTGCTTTGTGGTCATTTATAGCCTCCCTCATCGTTAAACAGCCAGTTGCAGCGCCGTGCCATTTCGTCAAACCAGGCGTCGTTGTCCTCGGCGCGGCACTGGGCCTCCAGGGTAATAATCAAATCGCGCCCTTCGTACATCTCCAGTATTTCACGGTACATCACTTCAAAGCTGCCGTAGTCAAAGCAAGCACCCGGCCAGTCAAAATCCACATGCTTATCGCCGTACATCGCGTCTGTCTCATCGTTCATCACACAGTTGCACAGGTGCACATGCCCGCAAAACGGCAGGGTTTGCCGCAGGGCCACCAGCATGTCTTCCCCCTCTTCGCGCAGGTGGGCAATGTCCATGGTCAAGCCGTATCCGGGCGCAAAATCCCGTATGGCCCATGTGATGCCCAGCACCCGGTCTACCGGGCCCAGCAACTGAAAAGACTGCACCTTGCTGTCGCCCGGCTCTAAAGTTATTTCCAGGCCCTCGTAGCGCTTTTGGGCAATGTGCGCGTACCCCTCGCGTATCGAGCGCACATACGCCCGGCAGGCGTCGTCAATTTGGGCGGGGTTTTTTGGCAAAAAGCCGCTGTTCACCATCAGCGCCCGGCAGCCCATCGCGGCGGCGCGGTCCAGCTGCTCGCAAAGCACGGCCACGGCCTGCCGGCGCTCGGTTTCGTCGGGTGCGCACAGCGAAAAACCCGCCGCTTTCAGCGGGTACACCCCTATTAATATAGATTCAAAGCCGGTTTCGGCCAACAGCGCAGCCACCGTGTCGTCGTGGCCGGGCGCATGGTAAAACTCCACCATGCCAAAGCCCCTGCCCGCCAGGCGGCGCAGCGTTTGGGCCAGCGCCGCCGTATCGTCCATGGTTCTGGGAAAAAGCGACGCAATGGCCAAAGAGTGTATTCGGTTTACCATCATGCCTACGCCCCCAATTGGGCACGTCGGCACGCGATGAATTGCAGCCCTTTATCCCAGGCCTCTTCAAAATTTTGGCGGAACAGCACCACCGGGCCGTAGCTTTCGTATTCGCAGGGCTGCAAGCCGTCGGCATCCCAGCCGCGCTTAAAATCGGGAATTTGGCGGCACAGGGTGTCCAGCACATTGGCTGGCGTGGGCCGCGCAAAGCGCTGCACCACCGGCGGGTTTTGCGCTATCAGGGCATCGGCCGCGCCGCCCCAGTTGATGGTAATACAGCACGGTGCGCCCACCATCTCGGTAAAGTGGTGCAGCCCGCGCGCGCCGCCGCTGCAAAAACCAATGCCATACGCGCCGTCGTGCAGCACTTCGGCAATCTTTTTGGCAATGGCTACGCCCCCCTGCCACACAAAATCGTCCGGCACGTCTATGCCGCCGCGCTGCACCGCGCCGGTAATATACTCGTCAAAAATGCCGGGGATATGCGCAAAATACATCACCGGGGGCTTTTCCATCTCATCGCAGGCGGCTTGATACAGCCGCGCGCAATCGCGCACCTGGGCCACGCTCATCACCTCGGTGGCAAGCAGCGGACGGCCTTCGCGCAGCAGCACCTTCATGGCCTCAAAGCCCGCCGGGATGGCCGGTATCTTGGCCATGACGTTGGGGGCGGCGCCGCAATGGGCGCGCGCCGCGGCCAAAATGGTGTCCACATCCTCGTGGAAGGGGTCTGCCTGGATGGTAACATACCCAGCTTTCCCCTTGCTCTCGCGGTACATCGGCATAAAAACGTCCGCCACTTCCTTCACCAGCGCCAGTTGCAGCGCGGCCTGCGCGGCGTTGTCGTCCGCCTCGTTTTGCAAAATGCCATCCAGCAACTCAAGGGCGTGTGCCGCGCCGGTGGGATGCGTAAGCATTTTGTAGGGATAAGTGGGGTTTTGTGTGCAGCCCACCGCGCCCGCCGCAATGGCCAGTTTGCCCTCGGCGGGGGTTACGTTGTTAATCCACAGCCGTGTGGGTGTGTACGCCGCAACGCGCTTAAAGTAGCCTTCCATTTCCTCTTCCTCCAAAGCCATCATTCTATTTCTCACCTCTCAGCGCCAGCACCCAATCTTCCGAGCCATCAAAGCGGCGGGGCGGTGTAAACACGGGCAGCGCGCCCGCCGCATAGCGCCCAATATGGCTGTACACGCCGCTGGCTGTACACGCCGCTCACAGGGTCAAACCATTCGGCCTGTATCGCGCGGTTTTTTGCAAAGGGCGGGTTCAGCTGCAGCGCGCGCCCGGTGGGCGTATACGCCAGCGCCCAGGCATCACCGCCCAGCACCAGCACACGGTCTTGCAGGCTGCCCGCTTCGCTTTGCAGCCACCCCTGCGCAGGCTGGCCCGCCTCAAAACCAATGTCTTCCATCAGGCGGCGCAAATGGCCCATTTGGTTCGCCGCCGGGTGGTGCAGGGCCTCTTCCCAATCATCGATGCACCTAAACGCCCCCACCGGCCCGCCAGAGCGAAACTGCATGATGGCGTTGTGCCCGTAGGTAAAGCCCATTGCCCCGGCAAACACGCTCCAGTAAGCAAAGCGGCGAATGTCCGGCGCGCCCCAGTAATCGTGCCCCACCCCGTGCAGGCCCTTCAAGATGCGCTCGTAGCATGGCTCGGCGTCTACGGTTGGCTTGGGCAGATTCAGGGCAAGGTCGTCGGCCACAAAGCGCCAGTTGTCTTCACCGTAGGTTTTGCGGCCCACGCGTTCAAACTCGGGGCGGCGCTCGGCGGTTTGCGCGTAGCTGCTGTGCCCGCTTTGAAACATGTTGAAATCCAGCCAATGCCGCGTGTGAAACCACTGCGACGAGGCGGTAGCCCCAAAGGGATGGAAGGTAATAAGCTGGCCGGGGCAGTGCGCGCGCAGGGTTTCGCCCATAGTGTCCCACACGCGGGTGTTTTCGCCCCCCAGTGTGTCGCCCCCCACCATCCAGATGATATTGGGGCGGCCACCGTAACGCTTTGCCAAAAACAAGGTATAGGCGGCCACGTTTTGTTCGGTAAGCCAGCCGTTGTACGCGTTTGTGCCCCAGGCGGGTGTCCACGCCACATACAGGCCCAGCGCCTCGGCCATGTCCAATACGCTGTCCACATGGTTCCAGTAGCTGTCCGGGCCCTCGGTGTCGGGCCGGGCCATGTCGCCGCCGGTAAACGGCTCTCGCCCGGCAAAATTTGTGTGCGGCAGCACGTGCAGCAGCATGGCCTGTATCACGGTAAAGCCCTTGCCCCGGCGGTTTTGCAGGTACGCGCGGCTTTGCTCCAAATTAAGCTGCTTAAACAGCAGCCAGGCGGTATCCGCCATCCAAAAAAACGGTTTTTCGCCGTTTTTCAGGCTGCGCCCGCTTTGCGCCACGGCCAGCGGGCCACGCTCCCAGGGCCGTACCGTTTGCGTTTTCAAAACTATGCTTCCCCTCCGTCTATCCAATCAGCGCAAAGACCGGACACTGGCACGCTCTACCAGCGTTGTGCCAACCTCTATCTTCACAAACTCGGGCACGGCTTGCTCTATTTTGTTGTACAGCCGGTCTATCGCAAGGCATCCCAGGCGCTCTTTGGGCACGCCCACGGTGGTAAGCGGCGGGTCTAAAGAGCTGCACAGCGGGATATCGTCAAACCCCACCACCGACACATCCTCGGGCACGCGCACCCCCATTTCCTTGAAGGCGCGAATCGCACCGGCGGCTATCACGTCGTTATCGGCAAAAAAGGCGGTGGGCAGCTTGGGGCGTAATTGCAGGGCGGCCTTCATGTCGGTGCAGGCGCCTTCTATCGAGGGTGTAAGCTGGAACGAGTATTCCTCTCGCTTCACCAGCTTGTGCTGCCGGAACGCCTTGCGAAAGCCCTCGTGCCGCTCGGAGAAGTTGACGGTGCGCACCTTGCTGGTGAGGTAGCCGATTTCGGTGTGGCCCTGCCGCGCCAAAAAGCTGGTGGCCATATACGCCCCCTGCGCATTGTTGATAATCACGCAGTCCAGCGGCTGGTTTTCAAAATACGCGTCCAGCACCACCAGCGGCAGGTTGATGGCTAAAAACGGCGCAACATTTTCGGGCGTCAGCTCGGTAGCCAGCAATATAATGCCGCTTGCGCCCGAAGCGCAAATGCTTTCCAGCCGCTGGGGTATGTTCTCCTCGGCGTTTACGTAGGTTAGCATCAGCGCACCGCCGCCGGCGCTGGCGCGGCTTTGCACGCCCTCCATCATTTTGGAAAAAAACGAGGTATCCAGCCCCGCGGTAGCGCGCTGCTTAAAAATAACGCACTGAATGGTGTGCGCACTTACGCGCGCGGGCGCGGTGCTTTTGGCGTATCCCAGTTCCCGGGCCACCTCAAACACACGCTCGCGGGTTTTTTCGCTTACGCCTCGCCGGTTGTTAATAGCCAGCGACACCGTCGCCGGAGAAATTTGCAGCGCGTCCGCAATGTCCTTTACCGTAACAGCCATGGCCGCATCACCCCCCTGTATTTCCTGCCCAGTGTCACAAATAAATGTTTTAAGTAAAGTTTAACATATTATTCGCCCCCGTCAAGACACAACCTCGATGGGAAACCGGTAGAACGAAAGAGGCGGCAAAAAGGTGGCGTTATCCAGCGCGGGTGAAAAGGTGGGGTTTGCCTGCCAGGCATACGACACCACCGCCCCAGCCCCTGGCGCGCGCGCCAGCACGGCTTGCAAAATATCGGGCCTGTGCTTGTCGGTGCGCACCTCGGCAACGGGTATCTCCCCGTTTTCATCTTCTGCCGTAATGCCGCTCAGGGCTATGTCGCCGGTGCGCAGGGTTAGCTCGCCCACCAGGTTTGCAAAGCGCAGGCTTAAGGTTGTGCCCTCGGCGCGCGCGGCGGCAATATCCGGCGCGTTATGCGCGGGCATGCCCAGCAGCGCCCCGGCACACTGGCGGGCCAGCCGCTCGCCCAGGCGCTGGTTGCCGTGGCCGCTGTTGTGTATGCCGTCGGCCAAATCGCTGTCTGTGGTGGGCAGCACATACACACCGGGTATCTCGTGCGCGGCGCGGCGCTGCGCTTCGCGCACACGCCCCCAGCCCGCATCGCTGCGCGGCGTCAGCTCGCGGTTTATCTGGAAGGTAAACACCGGTACTTCGCTTTGCAAATCCGCGCGCAGCTGCCGCACCATGTAGCCAAAGCGCTCCAGGTATTCGTCGCTCGTCATCGCATCGTCGGGCGAGGTGTCGGAGCAGCCCTGATACCACAGCATGCCCGCCACGCGGCCACCGGCGGCCTTTACCCGCGCCAGCATGTTGCGGTACAGGCTTCCGTCCTGGCGGGTATCCCACATGCGGATGGGCATGCCGCCCAGCGCGGTGGGGATAAGCCCCACCGGACGGCGCGAAAACCGGGCAAAGCACTTGCCAAAAGCCAAATACGGCGAAGAGCCGCACACCCCGCGCTCCGAGTTGGGCGCGTCGGCCGCGCCGGTGGCTTCGTTCAGCGGGTGGCAGGCCAAATCCCAGCTTTGGCGGTTGCGAAACAGGTGTACCTGCATGTCCGGCGCGTCAAAGGCATTGTCGCGCCCATAGCCCGCGGCGTTGCTTTGCCCGGCTATCAAAAACACATCGCCCACGCCCAGATGCAGCCGCACATCGCCCCTAAATACCCAGGTTAGCCCCGGTGTGGAAGAGCGCACGTCAAGCCCGGTTTCAATGCGGTACGGCCCGCCGGCGGGGATTTGCAGCTCAATCTCCCACTCGCCTGCCTCGGCCTCGGGCCCGGGGGTACTCTCGGCCCGCCGCATGGGGTGCGCTTCGGCCACGCCAATTTCTATGGCGTCGGGGTGCACCTGCCACACCCCGCGCATGCGCACCGTGGCGCTGCCGTTCTGCTGCTGCAGCACCTGCCAGTCCTGCGGCCCTTCTGTTATCGTCAGTCCGTGAATCATCCCAACCGCTCCTCTTCATATTGATTGCGCCTGTACGCACTGGGTGTTTGCCCCTTCACCCGCTTAAACACCTTTGCAAAATAGTAGTAATCCCGGTATCCGCTCCTTGCCGCAACGGCCGCCACACTCAAATCAGAATCCCGCAGCAGGGCCGCCGCGCGCTCTATGCGCATGCGCGTAAGGTAATTGTTAAATGTATCGCCTGTTTCTTGCCTAAACAGCTGCCCGGCATAGCTTTGGTTAATGTGGCACAGCGCGGCCAAATCCTGGATGGAGATATCCCGCTCAAAACCGGCGTGTACATACCGAAGCATGTCGTTCACCATGCGGTTTCCCGTCACCGGTACGCCGCCGTCGCCTTCAGTGCCCGGGGGCGGGGCGGGGGGCGGCGGCGGGGCGGCGGCCAACGCCGCGGGCGCCGCAAGGCGGGCATCCAGCAGCCGCCGCGCTTTTTCCATGCTGTCTGCCAGCTCGCCGCTGCCAAAGGGCTTTAAGCAATAGCTTATTGCGCCGTAAAACATGGCCTTCTGCGCGTAGGCAAACTCCGCGTGCTCGCTCATCATCACAAACAATGTGGGCAGCTCCAGCGCCGCCGTGCTTTGCAATAGCTCCAAGCCGCCCATGCCGGGCAGCAGCACATCCACAAACGCCAGGTGCGGGCGCTTTGCCTCTAAAAGGCGCAGGCCGGCCAAGCCGTCGTAGGCTTCTCCCTCCAGCCCAAAGTGCGCCTGGCCGCGGATAGCCGACACCAAGCTGCGCACCACCCATTTTTCGTCGTCAATAACCACCATGCTGTACATACGCATTCCCCAAGCTTAGAGGGTGCCGACACCCTCCAGATGGACTTCATGTATTAATTCTATATGCTTACTGGAAATAAATCAATAGCAGCGTTTCCATTTCCGAGCCCGTTTTATGCAAAAACCATGCATTTTGTATGTATATATTATTGATTTGCTGAACTGTTTAGTTTGATTTTAATTAAAATTGCATAAGCATTTTGATTGATACCATACCGCCGCACGGGGCACTGCCGTATAATAAACAAAAATGGTGATGAAGAACGTGCCTTTTTATACACATTCGCCAAGCACGCACGGCGTCACAGCGCACTATTGTGCCGTGTTTGGGTTCAGGTAATGCCGGCCCCTGCCGAAGGTGGCAGGAGCCGGTACTATACTATTAAACGAGGAATGCAACCATGGAAAAACTGCGCCAACTGCTCGAGAACGAAGGGGATAATTACATCCTTCCGTTTTTTTGGATGCACGGCGAGGCACACGAGGTGATTCGGCGCGAAATGGCCGCCGTGGCCGAATGCGGCATACGCGCGGTGTGTGTGGAAAGCCGCCCCCACCCGGATTTCTGCGGCCCGCGCTGGTGGGCCGATTTGGACGTGGTGATGGACGAAGCCCGGCGGCGCGGCATGCGGGTGTGGGTGCTGGACGACGACAAATTCCCCACCGGGCACGCGGGCGGCGCGTTTGCCAAAGAACACCCGCAGCTGGCAAAGCTATACCTGGCCCAGCGCCACATGGATTTGATAGGCCCGGCCAGGGACGCCGCCGTGCTGGTAGGCCCTTTTTTGCCGCCGGACGCGCGCCTGCTGGCCGTGCTGGCCTGCCCCCGGCCCGATTTAGACAGCACCACCATAAGCGCCGAGGGCATCATTGACGTAACCCACACCCTGCAGGACGGCTTTGTGCGCGTAAACCTGCCCGCCGGGGCTTACCGGCTTTTTGTGCTGTTTACCACGCGCACAGGCGGCGGCCGGGCCGATTATATCAATCTCATCGACGCGCAATCGGTGCGCGTGCTGATAGACGCGGTGTACGAGCCGCACTATGCGCGCTACAAAGACGATTTTGGCAAAACATTCGCGGGCTTTTTCAGCGACGAGCCCGAATTTGGCAACACCCCAGGCTACGATTTTAACGAATTGCCCGGCACGAAGCCGGACATGAAGCTGCCCTGGAGCGACGCGCTGGAAGCCAGCCTGCGCGAGGCGTGGGGCGCGGGCTTTGCAAAGCGCCTGCCCGCGCTGTGGTACGGCATGGATACCGGTGCAGCCGCCGCGCGCGGCCAGTATATGGACGCCGCCACCCGCCTGGTACAAACCTGTTTTTCAGACCAATTGGGCGGCTGGTGCGCACAGCGCGGGGTAGCGTATATCGGCCACATCATCGAGGACGACAACGCCCACGCCCGCCTGGGATGCAGCATCGGCCACTATTTTCGCGGCCTGCACGGCCAGCACATGGCCGGTATCGACGTGGTGCATCATCAAATCCAGCCCGGCTTCACCGGCAAAATCCACCGCTGGGTGGGCTGGGAAACCGATGGCGAGTTCTTTCACTTTGCCCTCGCGCGGCTGGGGGCTTCGGCCGCGAAGCTGGACGCGCACAAGCGCGGGCGCGCCCTGTGCGAGATTTTTGGCAACTTTGGCTGGGCCGAGGGTGTGGGCCTGATGAAATGGCTTTGCGACCACATGCTGGTGCGAGGCATCAACCATTTTGTGCCCCACGCGTTTTCGCCCACTTTTCCCGACAAAGATTGCCCGCCGCATTTTTACGCAAACGGCCGCAACCCGCAGTTTAAGGCTTTTGCCGCGCTGATGCGATACCTGAACCGCCTGAGCCATTTGCTGTATGGCGGCAAAGAGCATACCGACGCCGCCGTTTTGTACCACGCCGAGGCCGAGTGGAGCGGCGAGGCCATGCTGGTGCAAAAGCCCCTGCGCGCCTTGATGGAAGACCAATTGTGCGCCGATGTTTTGCCCGCCGACGCGCTGATAAACGGCGCGCGCATGGAAAACGGCCGCTTGTTGGCGGGCGGCGGCGCTTACACCAGCCTGGTTGTTCCCGCGTGCGCGCACCTGCCCGCCGGCCTGGCCGCGTTTTTAATGCAGGCCGCCAAAGAGGGTTTGCAGGTGCTGTTTGTGAATAGCCGCCCGGCGCAAGATACCCTGGAAACGCCCCTGCCAAGCGGCTTTGACGCCTGCGGCTTGGTGCTGACGCTGGACGCACTTGCCGCCCGGGTGCGCGCCTATGGGCAGCCCGCCGCGCAGTTTGCCGGCCCAAACAAAGATTTGCGCTTTGCCTGCACCCGCCAGGGCGAAGACACCGTGCTGATGTTCTTCAACGAATCTGTAGACACACCCGTAGATACCCGGGTGCGCCTGGCTAAAAGCGGCAAATCACTGATTTGGTACGATGCCGCGAACAACCTCGCCGCGGCCCAGCCCTTAGAGGGCGGCATCTTCGCGCTAAAGCTTGCGCCGGGCGAGGCCGCCGTGGCCGTGGTGTGCGCCGATGCCCCGGCGGGCATCCCCGCCCTGCCCCTGCCCGCCGCCGCCCAGGCGCTGAACGGCGGCTGGGAAATTGCCGTGGCCGCCGAGGGCGAAACCGATTATACCCCCTTTGCCGCCCTTGCCCCCGGCGCGCCCCTGCCCAACCTGAACGGCGCGGGCGAGAGCCAAAGCTTTGTGGGCACGGCACGCTACCAAACCACCTTTGCCGCCCACGCGGGCACACCGGCGGTGCTGCACCTGCCACAAATATCCGATGCCGCCTTTGTAGCCTTAAACGGCCGGCACGCGGGCGTGGTGCTGGGCGGCAGCGGCCGCCTAAGCGTGGGCCACCTGCTTGTGGAGGGCGAAAACACCCTCACCGTTGAGATAGCCAGCACCCTGGTGTGGCGCTTAAAAGACCCCGTTTCGGTGTTTATGCAAATACCGCCCACCGGCCTTTTGCAGCCGCCGGTGCTGGAGCTTGCGTAAACACCATCTAGGAGGAAATCGGCCTTGAAAGAACAAAAAATCATCTACTACGGCGGGGATTACAACCCCGACCAATGGGACGCGGCCACCGTTGACGAGGATATGCGGCTGTTCCGGCAGGCGGGTATCAATATGGTAACGCTGCCGGTGTTCTCCTGGGCCAAGCTGGAGCCGGACGAGGGCGTGTACAACTTTGGCTGGCTGGACGCGCTGATGGACACATTTGCCAAGAACGGCTTGAAAGTGTGCCTGGCCACCCCCACCACCGCCCAGCCCGCCTGGCTAAGCACACGCTACCCCGAGGTGCTGCCGGTAGACATTGCCGGGCGCAAGCGCACCCACGGCATGCGGGTGTTTTTCTGCGTAAACAGCCTGAAATACCGCCAGCGCGCCGCAGCTATTGCCCGCGAGATGGCCCTGCGCTACAAAGACCATCCCGCGCTGGCCCTGTGGCACGTGGCCAACGAGTACGGCACGTATTGCTACTGCCCCACCTGCGAAGCGCAGTTTCGGCTGTGGCTGAAAAAGCGCTACGGCAGCATAGAAGAGCTGAACGCCCGCTGGACCACCGCCTTTTGGGGGCGCACCCTGTACAGCTTTGAAGAAGTGCGCCTGCCCACCGAGCTGAACGACGACTACCGCTTTAACCCCGCCATCCAGCTGGACTACATGCGTTTCGTCACCGATTCTACGGTGGATTGCTTTTTGAACGAATACAACGTGGTGAAAGCCATTTCGCCGGATATCCCCATCACCACCAACATGAGCGGCTACATCAAAAAGCTGAACCAGCAAGTGTTTACCAAACATCTGGACGTGGTGGGCTGGGACAACTACCCCGCCCCCACAGACGATGCCAGCTTTGTGGCCTTCAAGCACGACATCATGCGCGGGCTGAAAGGCGGCGCGCCGTACTTTTTGATGGAGCAAAGCCCCAACCAGCAAAACTGGCAGCCCTACAACAAGCTTAAGCGCCCCGGCGAGGTGCGCCTGTTAAGCTACCAGGCCATGGCCCACGGGGCAGACAGCTGCCTTTTTTTCCAGCTTCGGCAATCGCGCGGCGGGCAAGAAAAGTTCCACGGGGCGGTTATCCCCCACGCGGGGGCGGATACCCGTGTGTACCGCGAGAGCGCGCAGCTGGGCGCGGAGCTTGCCCGCCTGGGCGATGCCTTTGTGGGCGGGCGCAGCCAAAACGCCGCCGCCCTGCTGTTTGACTGGGAAAACTGGTGGGCGCTGGAGCTTGCCAGCGGCCCAAGCAAAGACATGGACTACTTGAAAACGGTATCCGGCTACTACAAGGGCCTGTACGATAACCTCCTGCCCGCCGATGTGATTGGCACGGGCGACGACTTTGCCGCTTACAAGCTTATCATTGCCCCCATGCTATACATGATGAAACCGGGCCTGGCCGAAAAGCTGCAAACCTTTGTGCAAAACGGCGGCACGCTGATTGCCACCACCCTCACGGGCGTGGCCGACGAAAACGACCGCTGCGTGTTTGGCGCTTACCCCGGCCCATTGCGCGAGGTGTTTGGGCTGTGGGCAGAAGAAACCGACGCGCTGTTCCCCGCCGAAACCAACACCCTGCGGCTGCAAACCGCCGCCCCGGGCCTGGCCGGGGGCAGTGTGTACACTTGCGGCTTTTTGTGCGATGTGCTGCACACTGCTGCCGCCGAAACCCTGGCAACCTTTGAAAGCGATTTTTACGCCAGCGCGCCCGCTTTTACCCAAAACAGCTTTGGCAAGGGCCGGGCCTACTACATTGCCACCCAGCCCGATAAGGCGTTTTTGAAAGACTTTTTAGGCGGCCTGTGCGCGCGGCTGGGCATTGCCCCGGTGTTACACGCAGACGCCGGTGTGGAAATTACCCGCCGCGAAAACGCGAAGAACGCCATTGTGTTTGTGCTAAACCACAACCAAAGCCCCGCGGCGGTGCGCTTGGGCGGCACGGTGTACCAAAACCTGCTTACCGGCGAAACCATGCAGGGCGAAACAGAAATAGCCGCACGGGATGTGTGGGTGTTGAGAAAACTGTAGGAGGCCAGGCCCATGCTGTATCCCAAAAACCAAAGCAATACCCTCAGCGCGGAGGTGTTCCAAAGCCCCGGCGCGGAATACCGGGGCACGCCGTTTTGGAGCTGGAATACCCGCGTAACAGACGCGCTGGTGAACGAGCAAATCGATGTTTTCCGCCGCATGGGCTTCGGGGGCTTTCATATCCACGCGCGCACGGGCCTTGCCACCCCCTATCTGGGCGAAGAATTTATGCGCCTGGTGGGCGTTGCCAATCAAACCGCCAAGCGGCAAAATATGCTGTGCTGGCTGTACGATGAAGACCGCTTCCCTTCGGGTGCTGCGGGCGGGCTGGTTACCAAAGACATCTCCCTGCGCAGCCGCTGGCTGGTGCTGGGGCGCGGCCCCTACACTGGCGGCTGGCACGCGGATAAAGCCGCGTACGAAGCCGCCTTTGCCGCCGGAGAAAAGCCCAAAGGATACTACATTGCGTCTTACCGCGTGAAGCTGGAAAACGGCTGCCTGAAAAGCTACGGCCGCGCCGCCCAAGACGCCGCCGACGGGCCGGACGGCCTTGTATGGCACGCGCACATGGTGCTGATGACCGAAAGCCCCTGGTACAACAACCAAACGTACCTGGACTGTATGAACCCCGCCGCCGCGCGCCGCTTTATAGAAGAAACGCACGAGCGGTATTACAGGGCGCTGGGCGAGGATTTTGGCAAAAGCATCCCGGCTATTTTTACAGACGAGCCGCACGTGAAGGGCAAGCAAACCCTGCCCTTTGCCGAAAGCCTGCAAGACGTAACCCTGACGTATACCGATGATTTCTCTGCCACCTTTGCCGCCGAGCATGGCTACGACATACTGGATTACCTGCCAGAGCTGCTGTGGGAACTGCCCGGCGGCGAAGCCTCGGCCCACCGCTGGCGCTACCACAACCATGTGGCCGAGCGCTTTGCAAGCGCCTTCTGCGACACTTTGGGCGCATGGTGTGAAGGTCACAACATTGCGCTCACCGGCCACTTCTTGTCCGAGCGCACGCTGTACTCGCAAACCCTGGCCCTGGGCGAAGCCATGCGCGGCTACCGCGCCTTCCAGCTGCCGGGCATTGATATTTTGGCCGACCAAAAAGAGTTTTCTACCGCCAAGCAAGCCGTTAGCGTGGCCCGCCAGGATGGCCGCGAAGGCGTATTGAGCGAAATGTACGGCGTTACCCACTGGGACGCGGACTTTAAGCTGTACAAACTGCAGGGCGACTGGCAGGCCGCCCTGGGCGTTACCATCCGCGTTCCCCATTTGGCCTACATGAGCATGGAGGGCGAAGCCAAACGCGACTGGCCCGCTTCCATTTCGTACCAAAGCCCCTGGTACGAGGATTATGCCCTGGTGGAAAACCATTTTTCGCGCCTTAACACCGCGCTTACCCGCGGGCGGGCGCATTGCCGGGTGGGGGTTATCCAGCCGGTAGAGTCTTTCTGGCTTTCCTTTGGGCCAAACAGCCAAACCCAGCCCGCGCGCGAGCAAATGGACGCGAACTACGAAAACCTGATGCAATGGCTGCTGTATGGCCTTATGGATTTCGACCTTATCAGCGAGAGCCTTTTGCCCGGCCAATGCCCGGCGGGCGGCGCGCCGCTGCGGGTGGGCCGCTGCGCGTACAGCGCCATTGTAGTGCCTGCCTGCCGCACCCTGCGCACCAGCACCCTGCAGCGCCTGGAGGCCTTTGCAAACGCCGGCGGCCTGCTGATTTTTGCGGGCGGCACGCCCGAGCTGGCCGACGCTATGCCCAGCGAACGGGCGGCAAAGCTGGCGGCGCGCAGTGTGCAAATACCCTACACGCGCCCGGCCCTGCTAGCCGCGTTGCAGCCTTTCCGCGAGGTTTCGATGCACAGCCCGGACGGCAAGGCGGCGGATAACCTGTTTTACCAAATGCGGCAGGACGGCGAGGGCCGCTGGCTGTTTGTGTGCCACGTTAACCGCAAAATAAACAAAAACACCGCGCCCGAGCGCTACAGCATGGCCATTAAGGGCGAATGGGCCGCCACGGTGTACAACACCGCCACCGGCCAAACTTGTCCCGCGCCCGGCCAAACGCAAAACGGCCACACCCATTTGCAGGTAAACCTTTACGCCGAAGACAGCCTGCTTTTATGGCTGCAGCCGCTAGCCACCGCCATGCCCGCAAGCGCACAGGCACCTGCCCCTACCGCCGCCGTATGGGTGCAGCCGCCCCCGCCCGGGGGCGCGCCCCTTATCATCACCGCGCCGCAGGCCACCGCCCTTACAGAGCCCAACGCCCTTTTGCTGGATGTGGCCCGCGCCTCCCTGGACGGCGGCGATTTTGGCCCGCCCACCGACATTTTGAAGCTGGACAACGTAATCCGCCGCGCGCTGGGTTACCCCGGCCGGGAAGACCATTTTATCCAGCCCTGGGCGCAGCCCGAAGAAACCCCGCAGCACCGGGTAACGCTGGAGTTTGTTTTTAACTCTGAAATTGACATGAGCGGCTGCCTGCTGGCCGTGGAGCGCCCGCAAAATGCCGATATTACCCTGAACGGCGAAGCCGCCGGAGCGGAACAGGGCTGGTATGTGGACCAATTTATCCGCACCGTGCCGCTGCCGCGCGTGCGCAAAGGCGAGAACGTTTTGCGCCTTGAGCTGCCCTTTGGCCGCAAAACCAACCTCGAAACCCTGTTTGTCCTGGGCGATTTCGGCGTGGCGGAAAGCCCCGCCCCCACACTTATCCCGCGCCGCGAGTGCCTGGCCTTCGGCGACATCACCCGGCAGGGCCTGCCGTTTTACACCGGAAACGTGCAATACCGCTTTGCCTTCACCATGGCAAAGCCCGGCACGCTTACGGTGGCTGTGCCGCACTTTGCCGCGCCGGTGCTGCGCGTAAGCGTGGATGGCAAGCCCGCCGGGCACATTGCCTACGCGCCGCACCGCCTGGCGGTGCCCGGCCTTGAGGCGGGCGGGCACAGCCTGGAAATTACCCTGTGCAACAGCCGCTTTAACGGCTTTGGCACGCTGCACAACAGCAACAGCGAATACAAATGGTACAACTCCAACGCCTACCGCACCACCGGCGACGAATGGAGCGAAAGCTATTTGCTGCGCCCCGTGGGGATACTGTCCCGCGTGGAACTGTATACCGAATAGAACCGTGCCCAAAACACATTATCTGCACTGGAAGGGTTTGAATGGCATGAGCATAGAAACAACCGCCGCTATGGATTGGCCCCGCCCCCTGCCCGCCCCCGCCCGCGTGTGCCCCGCGCCCATCACCTGGGACGGCAGCGCGCCCCAAAGCGTGGGCGAAGCCGTGTCGGGCAATGTGCTGATGGCGGGCGATATGTCGGCCTCGCAAGACACCGGCAGCGGCGAAACGTTAAACTGCACCGGGCGGCTGGAAGTGCCCGAGAATTTTGCCGGGCAGCGCCTGTTTTTGCGCTTTGACAGCGTGGGCTGCTTTGCAACCCTGCGCCTGGACGGCGCGGTGGCGGCCACGCACACCGGCAGCCACACCGTGTGGGAATGCCCCCTGCCGGCTGGTGCCGCCGGAAAAACACTGGCGCTAAGCCTGGAGCTTTTGGACGGCGCGGGAACGTTCAGCCCTTATCAAAAGGCGGGGGTGCTGCGGGGCATCTCTTTGGTGGCCCGGCCCGCCCAGGCCGTGGCCGCCCTGGCGGTGCACACCGGCTATACAGATGGCACGGGCCGCCTGCGGCTGAACTACGCCGTGGAGGGCGACGGCTTGTCCGCGGCCGCAGCGCTTACGGCCAGCCTGCAAGACGCCGCCGGAGAAACATTGTTCACCTGGGCACTGAACCTATCCGAGAGCGTTGCCGAGATAGACTGCCCCGGCGTGCAGGGCTGGACAGCCGAAAACCCGGCGCTGTATACCCTTGCGCTGGCGCTGAAAGGCGACGGCCAAACCTTAGACGAAGTGACCCGAAAAATTGGCTTCACGGGCATAGAACAGCGCGACCCGCAGCTGCTGTGGAACGGCGCGCCGCTAAAACTGCGCGGCGTGAACTACCGCGAGCCCCTGCCCGGCGAGGGGCACAGCCTGCGGGCTGATTTGGAGTTGTTCAAAAAAAGCAACGTCAATTTTTTGCGCAGCCTGTTTTACCCCTTTAGTGAAGAGTGTTTAAGCCTGTGCGACGAGCTGGGCTTTTACGTGGAGCAGTGCGCTCCCTTCCAGGAGGTAGACCAGGGCATTGCCAGCACCCAAAACCTGCCTGGCCTGCGCCAGGGCTACCTGGGCCAGTTTGCCGAGATGCTGGCACACGGCCTTAATCACCCTTGCGTGGCCATTTGGGGCCTGGGGCACGACAGCAGCTGGGGCGCCAACTTCCGCGCCTGCTACCGGCTGGCAAAGGCGCAAGACCCCAAACGCCCCGTAAACTTCTTTTTGCCCATGACCGTGCCCGAAGAAGAACCCGAGCTGGACATTTGGAGCGTGGCCAATGTGGATTGGCGTCAGCCCATGGACACCCGGTACGACCAGATGGTGATTTTCCATACGCCGGGCGCGCACAACGAAATAGGCTACGCCACGGGCCAGGCGGCCCAGTGCGGCAAGCCCGTGCTGCATTGCGCCTACGCCACGCCCCCTTGCTACAACCGCAGCGAGGCCGAGCGCGACTACGGCATCCACGAGTTTTGGGGCGAGAGCATGAAGCGCCTGTGGAATAAAATGCAAAGCACCCCCGCCTGCCTGGGCGGCGCGGTGATGGCTGCCGCCGATGAAGACGGCCGGGCCTTCCCGCGCCTGTATGCCCACCACTGGGGCATACTGAACAGTGCCCACGCCGCCAAGCCCGAGCAATATCATCTGGCCATGGCCTACGCGCCGGTGGCCGTTACAGCCTGCGAAAAACAGGCCAATGGCCTTTTGGTAACGGTGGAAAACCGCTTTGTGCACACCCCCTTTGGCGGCGTTGCCTTTACCTGCCGCGCGGGCGATACCGAAACTGGAATTGAGCTTAACGCCGCGCCCGGCCAAAGCGTACAGGCCCTGCTGCCATCCGGCACTGCCGCGCTGTGCTACAAGGGCGGCGGCAGCGAAGGGGTTTGCCCGCTGCCCGGTGCGGCGGCACAAGCCCCCCTGGCCGCGCCCACCGCCAAAGACGGCGGCGCGTACCATGTGCTGGAAGAAAACGGCTGCCAAGTGGCGCAAAACGCCCTGTACCGCTTTGCCTTCAGCACCGAAACCGGCTTGCTGGCCGAGGCCCAAGCCAATGGCAAACCCCTGCTGGTGGGCGGGCCGTTTTTGCAAGCCACCCGCCTTACCCTTCCCCCCTGGCAGGGGCGGCTGGAAGCCTTGGAGATTACCGAAAGCGGCGCGCGCGCGTGCCTGTTGGGCAGCTACGGCGCGGTGTGCCGGGTGCGCTTTACCCTGCGCATAGCCACCGACGGCACGCTGAACACCGTCTGCGACATATTAACCCTTGCCAAACCCATGCCGCACAGCGTGAAAGCCGGCGTGGGGCTAGACCCCGGCGGCTTAAACGAATATGGCATTGCCTGGCTGGCCGCCCCCGCCGCGCAAAGCGTGGACTGGACGCGCGACGCGCTGTACCCCGTCTATCCCGATGGGCACATCGGCCGCCCGGCGGGCAGCGCCAAGCGCGCGGACGCAAACGATTTTACCGCCATGAAGCACCACGTCACCGGCGCGGCGATACACACCGGCGGCGGGCAGATAGTATTGCCGCAGCAGGGCGAACTCTCGCTTCGGCTGGAAGAAGCCGAAGACGCGCGTTTTGTGCTGGACGACCGCGACGCGCGCCTTGAGTATACCGGCCACTGGCACTTGATGGACGATTACTGCGGCAACTTTATGGGCACAGAAACCTTAAGCGACGAAGCGGGCGCGGGCATGGAACTGGCCTTTACCGGCACGGGCGTTACCGTGTACGGCCCGCGCGATTTTCTGTACGGCGAGGGCGAAGCCAGCATGGACGGCGGGCCGCCCGTGGCCTTTTGCCAGTATTTAGACGTGGTAGACCGCCCCGGCGCAAGCCGTGGATATGAAAAACGTTACGGCCTTCCGCTGTTTTCTTTTGATGGCCTGGCTGAGGGCGAGCACACGCTGCGCGTGGCCGTTAAGGGCAGCGCACCCACGGGCGCGCAGGGGGCGTATGTGGCCATAGACCGCGTGGTGATACACAGTGCAAGCGCCCAAAAGCCGGTGCGCTTGATTATGAACCGCGATTTTAACTACGCGCGGCTGGTGCGCGGCAACTACATGCGCCCCCGGGTGGCCTTTGCCGCGGGGGATAGCCTTGCGGTAACATTGCGCCTGTGCGGCGGGGAGGAGTAACTGATGAAACAGCATTTTGAGTATCCCAAACTGCCCCGCCTGATTCCCCGCCCGGCTTTCACCGCCGGGGTGGCCCAGCCGGTGGTGTCGCTGAACGGCACGTGGCAAATATGCTACGGCGCGGATATAAACGCCAGCCCTTCCGCTTTGGAAACCGCCGCCTGGGAAGACGTGGCCGTGCCTTCGTCCATGTCGGCCAACCGCCGCGTGGCGCGCGGGCAGCGCACGGCCTATGTGTGCCGCCGCTTTGTGGATGTGCCCGGCGACTGGCAGGGTAAAAGGCTGTACCTGCGCTTCGAGGCGGTAAACGGCTTTTCGGATATTTACATCGACGATACGCGCGTTGGCGGCAATCAAAACCCCTTTTTAGCCTTTGGGTTTGACATTACAGAGCAAACGGCGGGTAAAAAGCGCTTTTGCGTTACCGTGGCCGTGCAAGAGCACCTGGACAAGGTAAGCAGCTTTGCCGTGGGCGGCATTTTGCGCAGTGTGGCGCTGTATGTGCTGCCCGATACCCACTGCGACACCCTGCGCGCGGAAACCCGGTTCGACCATCAGTTTGCCACTGCCTTTGTAGACCTTACCTGCGGCTTAAACCAAACCGGCACCCGTGCCGCCGTGCGCGCCACCCTGAAAGACCCCTACGGCGCGGTGGCCGCCGCCGCCCTGCTGCCTGCCGCGCAGGGCGAAGACCGCGAGGCCAAAATTACCCTGCGGGTGGACACCCCCCTGCCTTGGGACGCCGAACACCCCCGGCTGTACACACTGGAGCTGGAGGTGGAAACAGGCGGGCAGCTTAGCCAGCGCCTGTGCCAGCGCCTGGGCCTGCGGCAGATTGACCGAGCGGGCAACCGTCTGTATGTAAACGGCAAAGAGGTAAAGCTGCGCGGTGCTTGCCGCCACGAGGTAGCGCCCAAAAATGGCCGCTGTTTAACACCCGAGCTTATCCGCGAGGATGTGCGGCTGTTCCGCGAAGCCAACTGCAACTATATCCGCACCAGCCACTACCCGCCCAGCGAGTATTTTCTAGAGCTGTGCGACGAAGCGGGCATCTACGTGGAGGATGAGCTGCCCCTGGCTTTTATTGCCCGCACGCTGGATTATACCCAGCGCGACCCCGCCCAAACCGCGCGCTACCTCTCGGTGTTTGCCCAAACCTACGCGCGCGATTGCAACCACCCCAGCGTTTTGATGTGGTCCTTGTGCAACGAGTCTTTCGGCGGGTACAATTTCGATGTCATCAACCGCTGGGCACACCAGATTGACCCCACCCGGCCCACCAAGTTCAGCTATCCCATGACCATCCCCGAAGAACACACCCCGGTGGATATCTGGAGCATCCATTACTCGGAGTATGGCATGGACCAGGCTGAAAAACGCGACAACGTGAGCGTGCCCGGCGCGCCCGGCAAGGATATGCCCGTCATTCACGACGAATTTGTGCATGTGCCCTGCTACAACCGAAACGAGCACCGGCGCGACCCCAACATCCGCAACTTCTGGGGCGAGGGCTTGAAGCTGTTTTGGGATAAAATCTGGGCCACCGAGGGTGCGCTGGGCGGCGCTATCTGGGCGGGCATCGATGAAACCGACATCTTTACCGGCGGCGGCGCGCGCCTGGAGTGGGGCATTATCGACATTTGGCGGCGCAAAAAGCCCGAGCACTACACCACCCGCAAGGCCTACTCGCCCCTTGTGGCGGCACTGGCCGCCCCCACCGGCGACGGGCAGGTGTGCCTATCTATCGAAAACCGCTTTTGCCACACCAATTTGGATGAAGTAACCCTGCACTGGCGCTACGGTGGCCAAAGCGGCAGCCTGCGCGGGCCGTTTGCCCCGCCTTTTGCCACCGCCCCCCTGGCCCTGCCGTTTGCGGCCATTCCCGGCCAGGCGCTGTGGCTTACCTTTACCGACGCCCGGGGTGTGCAGGTGGACGAATACCTGTTTACCCCGCTGCCGGCAGACAGCGCGCCCGAAACGGCTGCTTGCGCCGCCCCCACCCTCACCGAAGACGCCGGCGCCTACACCGTAGCAGGGCAAGGCTTTAAGCTGGTTTTCTCCAAAGCAACCGGCTTAATCACCCAAGGCGAGGCGGCGGGCGAAACCATTTTGGTGGGCGGGCCATACCTGCACATGCCCTACTTTAGGCTGGGCGCTTGGCAGCTGCAAAGCCTGGCCGCGCGCGCCGAGGGCAGCACCGTGCAAGTGGAGATAAAAGGCACATACAAGGGCAGCGCACAGGCGGCTTTTGCCCTTAGCATAGGCGGGGATGGCGGCATTGCCACCCGCTACACCGTGGAAAAACTGCTGCGCCCCCTGCCCCACGCAGAAAAACTGCGCGTAGGCGTAGATTGCGGCGGCCTGGACGAACTGGGCGTGTATTATCTAGCCGCCCCCGGCGTAGACAGCCTTTCCTGGAATCGCAAGGGCATGCACAGCTGGTATCCCGATGACCATATTGCCCGCAACACGGGTACGGCCCGGCGCTTCAGCGCGGGCAGCGTGTTTGGCGAAAAGCCGCAAATCCCCTGGGCCAGCGAGATGCGCAGCTTTATCCTGCATGGCCGCTACGACGTGGAAACCCGCGGCACAAACGATTTTCGCAGCCTGAAGCCCAATATTGTGTCCGCGTCTGTTTACGCGCAGGGCGGCAAGGCGGCGCTGGGGGCGCTCTCCGGCGGCACGCACCATGTGCGGCTGGAAGTGGAAGACCCCGAAGCCATGGTTGTTTACCCCGGTGACAGCGCTGTGACCATGACCGGCAGCTGGACGGCGCAGGAGGATTTGCGTGGCAGCCGCGGCGGCACGGAGTGGTGGAGCGACGATACCGGGGCGGCGATGGAACTTACTTTTACCGGCACGGGCGCGGTGTGGTACGGCCCGGTAGACACCGTGTACGGCATGGCAAAGGTATTTGTAGACGGCAAGCTGGTAGACGCCCGGGTAGACCAGCGGGTGGCCGGGGTAGACTTTCCCGGCTCGGCCGCCGGATACGACAAGAAGTACGACTACCCGGTGTTCTCGGTAGACGGCCTTGAAAACGGCGCGCACACCCTGCGCATAGAGGTAAGCGGCGAAAAATCGCCCGATGCGGGGGCTGCCTATATTGTGGTGGATTATTTCCGCGTGCTGCACCAGCGCGGCGAAGAGCCCGTGCGCTTTATTGTGTGCAACGATTACAACTACCCACATATATCTTGGGGAAACTATGTGAAATCCGCCATAATGATTGAAGACGGCTACACCAATAGCGTGGCGATTCAACTGGCGCAGCAAAACAAGGAGCAGTGAAACCATGGCAGAAAAAACATCAAGCACCTTCACCCCCGCCGAGAAACCCCTGCTGGATACTTACGCGGGCGAGAACGTACACAGGCTGGATTGGTCCGCCGCCGCCAACGCCTGCCCCGATTGGTTTCGCGATGCCAAATTTGGGGTATACTTCCACTGGGGGCCTTACTGCGTGCCCGAGTTTGACAGCGAGTGGTACTCGCGCAACATGTACGCCAAGGGCCATGTGGCCAATTTGTACCACGAAGAGCATTATGGGCCCATCAGCCAGCACGGCTACAAAGACTTGCTGGCGGGTTTTACCGGCGAAAACTTTGACGCCGACGAGTGGGCGGCTTTGATGCAGCGCAGCGGCGCCAAATACTTTGCCGCCTGCGCCGAGCATTCAGACAATTTCTCGATGTGGAACAGCCGGGTAAACCCCGTCAACGCCGCAAACTACGGGCCAAAGCGTGACATCCTGCGCGAACTGAAAGCCGCGGCAGACCGCAAAAACATGCGTTTTGGCGCTACCTTGCACCACAGCTGGAACTGGGGCTGGTTTTGCTCCACCGATTACGACGCCGACGTGTACAACCCCGAGAACGAGCCATTTTACGGCCCAGCGCTGCCCATGTCGGCCACGCGCGTGGAGCCCTGCCCCTACCCCACCCGCGAATTTCAGGAGATGTGGCTGGCCAAGTGCAAAGAGGTTATCGACGCCGTGATGCCCGATACCATCTATTTTGACGGGCGGGTAAACATTATTGACGAGGCCCTGCGCCTGGAATTTGCCACCTACTATTTGGATGCCGCCCGCAAGGCGGGCAAAGAGGTTGTGTTCTCTTACAAAAGCAAGGATTTTCATCCGTGCAGCGGCATTTTAGACTATGAGTGCCGCCGGGGCGACGCCATCATGCCCGAGCCCTATCAGATGGACGACAAGAGCGTGTGGTTTACCTGGTGCTATATCAAGGACGGCCAGTACAAAAGCCCCGATGCCCTCATTCACCAGCTGATAGACGTGGTGAGCAAGAACGGCAACTTTTTGCTGAACACCGGCCCGCGCAAGGACGGCACGTTTGCGCCCGAAACCGTGGCGCAGCTGGAGGCCATTGGCGACTGGCTGAAAGTGAACGGCGAGGGCATTTACGGCACGCGCCCCTTTGCGGTGTACGGTGAAGGCCCCACAAACCAAACCACCGACCGCATCATTTACCCGCACCAAATTGTGCCCTACACCGCCGAGGATATCCGCTTTACCCAAAAAAACGGCACAGTGTACGCCGTGCTGCTGGGCTGGCCCTTCGCGGGCAAGGCAAGCATCGCCTCGCTGCGCGCGGGCGCGGCGCACGGCAAACCGGTGCGGCAGGTAAGCATGCTGGGCGATAACAAGCCCCTGCCCTTCTGCCAGGACGGCACCGCCCTTACCGTTACCCTGCCGGCCGAAAAACCCTGCCAGCACGCCTATACGCTAAAAATTGAATTCTGAACGGTTCATTTGCCCTTGGCGAAGAGTTTAATCATGTGAGGAGAATTCTATGCAAATCGGCATCATCTATACCGGGGTAACCCCCCAGCTTACCGAGTGCCTGGAGGGCGAGCTGCGCGCGGCCATTGGCGGCGAAGCAAAGCTGTGCAGCTATGCAAACCCCGAAATACTGTCCAGCCTGCGCGAGAGCGGGGGGCTGAACCCCTGGGCCGCCGAACAGCTGCTGGCTTTGTATTGGCAAGCCGTGCGCGAGGGGGCTACACTGCTGTACAACGCCTGTTCCTCAGTAGGCGATGTGGTTTACGCGGTGAGGCCTTTGTTCGAGCAATTGGGCATCCCGTTGGTGGCCATCGATGATGAAATGGCCGCCTGCGCCGTGCAAAAGGCATCGCGTATTGCCGTTATAGCCACGTTAAGCACCACATTAGAGCCCACCTGCCGCCTGATTCGGCGCTGCGCGCAGCAGCAGGGCAAAAGCGTGGCGCTGGTAGAAAGTGTGGTAGACGTATACGGCCTTGAACCCGAGCCCTACGCGCTGGCTTTGGAAAACGCGGGCAAGGCGGCAGCAGAACAAGCCGACGTGATTTTGCTGGCACAGGGCAGCATGGCCTTTTGTGAGCAGCGTATTGCAAACGCCACCGGCCTGCCGGTGCTGTCCAGCCCGCGTTTTGGGGCAATGGGTGTGAAGAAGGCGCTGGAGGGGAGCGTGCCGCCCACATGCTGATGGACACATCAAACAGCAAGTTCGCAAAGGTTCGCTCTCTGCCACAGGGCAGCTTTACCTGGAGCGAGGGGTTTTGGCTGGACCGTTTTAACACCTGCGCCAATGTCACCATTCCCCATGTCCTCAGTATCTTCGATGACAGCGAGAGCTTTTTTCATCAGGTTGAAAATTTCCGCATCGCGGCGGGCCTCTCCGAGGGCGAGTTTCGCGGCAACCCCTACGGCGACGGGGATTTTTACAAGCTGATGGAGGGCATGGCCTATACCTTTTCTGTAAGTAAAGACCCCGCCCTAAGCGCGCAGATGGACGCGTATATCGCGCTGATTGCCGCCGCCCAGCAGCCGGACGGATACCTTTCCACCAAGCAGATTATTGGCGAAAGGTTGTCTAACGGCACGGTGCGCCATGGGGATATTGACGATTTTGAAGAGTATAATTTCGGGCACTTGTTCACCGCCGCCTGTGTGCACCGGCGCATTACCGGCAAAAACAACTTTATGGATATTGCCGTAAAGTGCGCCGAATACCTGCAGGGCCTGTATGCCGCGGTAATGCGCACACAAAAAGCCCGCACGGCGGTGTGCCCCTCGCACTACATGGGCTTGTTTGAGATGTACCGCACCACCGGCGACGAGAAGTACCTGCGGCTTGGCAAAACCGCCATACAGGTGCGTGATTTGGTGAACGACGGAACGGACGACAACCAAGACCGCATCCCGCTGATAGAGCACCGCGCCATTGTGGGCCACGCCGTGCGCAGCACCTACCTGTATGCCGGTGTGGCCGATATGTACCTGGAAACCGGCGATGAAACCCTGCTGCCGGTGCTGAACAGCTGCTGGGATAATTTGATGGACAAAAAAATATACATCACCGGCGGCTGTGGCGCGCTGTACACCGGCACCTCGCCCTTTGGCCACCTGCTGGACGCCCAGCGCGTACACCAGGCCTTTGGCTACGAGTATCAGCTGCCGAACGTAACCGCCTATAACGAAACCTGCGGCACGCTGGGGCATATTTTTTGGGCACACCGGATGTTTGCCATTTGCCCCAAGGCAGAGTATATGGACCTTATCGAGCGCTCGTACTACAACCTGGTGAGCGCTGCCGTAAGCCTAGACGGCAACAAGTATTTTTACGAGAATATGCTGCGCCGCACCAAAACTTTGGATTATCCCGTGATGTGGCCGGTGGAGCGCAGCGACACATTTGAGTGCTTCTGCTGCCCCACCAACCTGTCGCGCTGCATTCCGCAAACCATGGAATATACTTACAAACTGTCGCACGACGCGGTATGGTGCGGGATGTACGGCGCCAGCAGAGCCGCCATCAGCCTTGATAACGGCGCGGCCTTTACGCTGGCCCAAACCACAGGGTATCCCTGGGACGGCGCTATCCGCTTTGAGGTAACCGAGGTGCAAAACCCCGCGCCCTTCACACTGAAGGTGCGTATCCCCGGCTGGGCAGAAAGCGGCAGCCTGTGCTTTGGCGATACAGTGCGCGCCCTTACCGCCGCCGATGCTGACAGCTTTATCGATGTGCGCATTGATACCCCGCGAGGGGCGGTGGTAAACCTGCAGCTGGACATGCCGGTGCGCTACGTGGAAGCCAACGCCATGGTGGAAGAAAACACAAACCAGGTGTGCGTGCTGCGCGGGCCGCTGGTATACTGCATCGAAAGCCCCGACGCGGACACGAGCACCTTAGATGATGTGATGCTGCTTTCGAATGCCGCTTTTACCGAAGAGTGGATGGACATCAAGGGCGTACGGGTGCTTTCGCTGGCCACGCAGGCGGCCCTGGTGGTGCGCGGCGCGGCGGCGGGCAGCACCCAGCCGGGAGCGCTGTACCGCCCCATGCGGGTGCAGGCCCTGCGCAAAACCACCATCCGCATGATTCCCTACTTTGCGTGGGACAACCGCGGCTTTGGCGAAATGCGCATCTGGACGCCTGTCCATTATCAACTGGAAGTGTAATACCTATGCATAGAGGTAAGGCCCACCCGCCGCGCGGGTGGGCCTTACCTTTTGATTACTTCACTGCCTCAAAAACTTGAAACAAAAACTGATTGGGTTATATTTTAAAACCAGCTCTTCAGATTTTGCCAAAACCTCGCTTTCTCTTGGCAAGCCAACCATAGACAGAATGACAAACCTTCCACTCGGTTTCAAAACAAGTTTTATCTCTGGGATAGTGGTCTCCACGGGAAAGTACCAAAAACACTGGCAAGCCGTTACCACATCAAAGCTGCTATCCCCCACAGGGATTTTATCGGCAGGGCATAATCTTTCGCGGCTTTTCCGAAGTCAAACCCCTTGCCGCCGTCTACATGGTTAAGCTCTATCACGGCCCGAACCCCCAATGTGTGTTTATCCGGTTTCAATTATTCGTAACGATAGGTTTTGAGATTATTCCCACTCGCCGAATCAAGTCATTTGCTAAACAATATAGTTTAGCAAATGCTGCGTTTTAGTATGTATCATGCCCTGTTTCCATCCATAATTCGGCTCTTGCCGAGTTTTTGCTATCAATGTGCTATCGGTGCTGTCCACTATTTGTATAATTGCCGAACCCACTGAAAACAGTGGGTTCGGCCTGCTTAGCCTTTAGGCGGGTGGGGGTCATGGCCATGCGAATCTTTGGCACGTATCCTGCCGTCAGTTCCATGTATAACCAGTTCCGATTTTTGATTTTTGGCAATTTCTCGCGCCACAGAAATAGCTTGCTTCTGTGTACTTGTAACTTTGGTAGCTTTAGAATTTCCAGCTCCTTTGACTTGCCAACCACCACTTGAATGTTTTGTAACATGTTGATTTTTCCCCATATTAATCACCTAACCCTTATGGCACAGGGGACAACACGTTGCGCAACCATCAACATTCGAATACTTTTCTTTTGCTTTTTTAACAGCCTCCGAACAGTTATCAAAATAGCCCAAATAATCGCAGTTGTTGTCCGATGGCAACCATTGACAATCCTCTGTATGCACTTCATGGTTAAAATTGGGATTACCTGTCGCAAATCTCAACGACAAACTTGAAAAACATCACAAAATGTGTTATCATTACTTTGCGAGGGCAGATAACGCTCTTTGTTGTTTGCTGTGGAGTCTGGTGTTTGCATCAGGCTCCTCTTTCATTTGTACAGAGATTTTACTTAATCGCAATTGTCATCATCTTCTGTTATGCTTAATAATTCTACTGTAAGAGTTTTTTCATCAACATCAAACTGCGCAACATATTTCTTTGACTTTGAAAAATCAATACCCGTGAGAGAGTGCAGATACTTTATAAAATCCTTGCAACCAATACGAATCCACGCATTTTTTATTCGACTTGCAAATTCATAGGGTTTTAATCCCGACTCACCCTCATATGCTTTTATGCCAATAGCTCGATGTGTCTCATCAAAACCAATAAGTATTTTTTCGGGCTTCCCCAGTTTATCAATGGACACATTATTGAATGCAATTCCAAGAGTTGAAAGCGTCACATAAGGCGCGCCGCCCGACACAACAGACCAATTGAAATTATACTTCACAAGAACATCACCTCTCATCATCTATATTATATCCCGCGATATTGCAGATGTCAAGCGCGCACGCGAGCATTGCAATTTGTGTATATATTTTATGGAAATCAGCGTACTTGGATTCGATCGATAAAGCCCAATTTTAATGCGTCTTCGCAGCCAGCTCGAGACGGTCGACCGCTTCCGCATTCCATGTTTTGACCAAATCCACATCGTTTTCTCTGCATGAACCAGACACTACTAATATGAATATTCAATTCTACTAGTACAATTGAGCGACAAGATAACGCAATTGCAGAAATATTATAAAACCGCCATTATTAGTGGCGGCTTTTAGCTTCCGTTAAGCAATTCAGTCTAAAACTAATGGCTACCGATTCATCTTTCCTTTCGCTGTGCATAATACATTGTATTCTCATTTATATAAGCACATAATATGGCAAAAGTATGTAAATCTTTCGTGGAGGAGCAACCATGTCAATAACTACTATCAATTATGAACTTCCATATTGCTCTGAACTGCCTAAACATCTTCACTCTGATCTCGACTCTCGCAGATATACCCAACGAAGATTCTTAATCGAGCGTTTCCTTAATGAAATCCCTGGTCACGGTAGCGGTGAACATGCGTCAAGGTATCAGTACAATGTAGAATCGTATGGCGAGTATGGCATATTTCTCAAACGACCAACTCAGCTTAACAATGGTTTTGATTTTACTGTTAATGTTCACGGCATGTATTTCAAGAAGAATAGACGATACAGCAATCCTAGTCACCAGGATATTTTCAATGCCTTATCCGACTGTAAGGATTTGTATCCCGATAATTATGAGCGAGTTAGAACAGCAATTACGGAAATATATAACTGCATGGAAACAGATCTACACCTCATCCATGCAAACTTTATGGATTATGAAAAAATTGAACATCCGATCCAGATAATTCTATTAGCCATCAGATGGCTATTCATGGAGCAGGATTGTGCATATTGGAATTACTCTGGACGGAGAATGTTTTTCAACGCCCTTTCTGAACGTGGTTTGATCTAAGCCACACTCACTTTCTAAACACAAACAAATACTCATGTGCTAATAGCAAAAAATTGTACTTTGCACTGTTGGTTTTCCAGTATCCCGTTGCCCTGCAATTATGCTGTTCTTTGATGACAATCTCTTTCGTCTTAAAACCCGCACCCTCAAAAATACGCATTACCTCAAAACTCATGGGTACAACATGGCCTTTCTTGCGAGTATCACCCATCAATATGGCGCAGAAACAATCCTTTTTCAACACGCGATAGGCTTCGCTAGCAACACTTTGCATTTCAATGAGAAAATCTTTCACCTTTAGGTGCGACAAATCACCTTCTATGTCTTCGCTATATTGTATTATATCAGCATACGGCGGATGAGTGCAAACAAAGTCGATGTTTTCATCGGGAACAAAATCGAGTTTCCGGGCATCGCCTTGCTTTATATACACTTGTCCGGCGTTCTCGCACTCGAAATCGATCTTCTCATGACACCTTTCAAGCGCGGCAGGGTTCACATCAACGCCAATGCTATCTCTGCCCAGTAGCTTGGCTTCTACCAGTGTTGTGCCGCCACCCACAAACTGGTCCAGCACCAAATCTCCCGCTTTGGAATAGCGCAGAAGCAAGTTCCGTGGGATATAGGGCGACCAGTTGCCACGATATTTTGCGTCATGCGTTGCCCAGTCCCCACGCTTTGGGAAGCTCCAGACCGTGTTCATTTCAAGTTCAAAGTCTTCGGGTTCCCACTTTTTTACGCTCATACAAAAACCCTATTCATCACACCATTCTCCATATCGTCAATACTATAGATATGCTCCATCACATCAAATGTTTCTTCAAGATTGTGCCGCGCAGATGTCCACCCGCGCCCATCTGTGAACCACACAAAATCAAAGCCATCAATTTCTTTTGCTTCAATAGCGATATTTTTATAGCTGCGGGCGGTTTCGTTTAGTTTTGAACCGCTGCTTGTGTAGAAATTGGTTTCAACTCCATACACATTATTAGTGGTACGAACCACAAAATCGAAACGCTTGACAGTTTTGCCTTGATTGGAGAGAATCGATAGTTCCAATCCCCATCGGGATTCAATCGCATCCGTCTTCATCTCTTTGAAGTAGGTCTTGTCTTTGATAAGCCCTGCCTTTTGCAAGTAAGACTCCACAAGATTTTCCATCAAATGCCCGCCACGGTTTTTGCGCCCATTGCTGTCCATACCTGTTTCAACGCCTGTGGCATAGTCCACAAGATTAGAAAGAATGTGGTTTTGCATGAGGTTGAACAGCCCTGTTTTACGCATAAACGTCTTGTATTGTTCGATACCATAGTTGGCCTTACGAAAGCTATAGGTAAACTCGCCGTCACCGTCTATGGCGTAAATCTCGCGTTCTCGAATAGCCAGTAGGATAGGAATACATTTAAGCGTTTCTGGGTATCGCACAAGCAACTGCTCGAACTCGGTTTCGATGTCTTTTGAGCCAATCAACGAGTTTAAGATGTTCAGTTCCACTTTCATAGCATCGACATTTCTATAAATCTTGTCAAAGTCGATGTAGTAGCCATAATCAGATATGCTAGCCTTGAATTTTGAAAGCCATTCCGCAAAGTTACGCATAATTCACCCCTTAATAACTTGCTATCAGCAACTCATTTATTTTCCCTCTGCTGCTGCCCACAGAATTGATCGCCCTACTTGCGCTGATTCTAAAAATTTTGTGCCGAGCATATAATTCATCAAAGAAGCTGTCTTTCTCATTGGCATTCTTGGGGTCGCTGTTGCTGGCAACCACAAACGCCCCACTTTCAGATAATTTATCTATAAATTGTGCAAGTTCAATTTGTTCTTTATCCCCAAAACCGTCTTTGGCATACGATGTAAAGCTGGATGATGCCGAAAGTGGCCGGTACGGCGGGTCAAAATATGCAAAGGTGTTTTCGTCAATAAAGCTGGCGGACATTTTATAATCACCGCACACAATTTTGACACCCTGCAATACCTTGGACACTGCCAAAAGGTTTTCCGCATCACAAATGCTTGGGTTTTTATAGCTGCCCTGTGGAACATTGAATCCGCCTTTAGCATTTACCCTGTAAAGACCATTAAAACACGTTCTGTTCAAGAATATAAACAATGCCGTGAGTTCTATTGCTTCACTCTGCTCCAATTTAAGTTCGTTAAACTTATTGCGATTTTGGTAGTACAGCTCTTTACGTTTTGTCTCATCGGCTGAAAGATACTCCTCTTCCAGCGATTGCAACGATGAAATTAGCGAATCCACATCATCACGAACAGTTTGGTACGTCAGCATTAATTCGCGGTTAATATCACCAATATAGACCTCAGATATGTTATAATTACTGAGGATGTCAAATAATACGGCGCCACCGCCTACAAACGGTTCGGCGTACTTCGTGACTGTTTTGCCAAGCCCCACAGGGTATTTCATGCGAATATTGTCCAGTATCTGGGCTTTGCCGCCAGCCCATTTCAAGAAAGGCTTTGCGGCGGCCGGCGTTTTCGGCTGAAACCGCACACTTCGCGCATCCACAGGCTTCTGCGCATCCTGTGGAATCAACCACATATTGCCTTTAAGCTGTACACCCTCAATGCGCTCCTCTGCACAAAAGATGGCAACACGTCGCTGTGAAATGCCCCATAATTCTGCCGCTTCACGGGCAGTCATCAAATCCATAATTAAATACCCCCAAGATGATTTGATATTATTATATTCGAGTTATTGAATAAATGCAACTTCAAATTCGAGGCGCTTTTTTTGAAGAAGTAAATTTTGCCATTCCCACCATTATATAGATAACTGACGCACCATCGCATCACATGATGCGCCAGTCTTTGGACTAATTGTAAATAATCTCTTTGAAAACAATCTCCTCCGCACAGTGCCGTATATTGTTCATCGCTCCGACCCACGCCATCTGGTCACGCGCTTTCAGTTCCTCAGTGACTCCGCGCGCCACTTTCATCTGCAATCATGGTGTCCACCATCTTTACGCTGTCTTTGCGAACGCGGCAGTGTGCCGCTTCAATCCGCTTTTGAATCTCAAAATGATACTTGCCCTCCGGCGCTTTGATGTGGTAGTTTTGAATTGTACGGCTGACATCAATGTCGGGGTTGCTGGCATAGGCTTCTTTTTCCCGCTCATGGTGCTTCTCAAGGGCTGTTGCCGCTCCCCCCTGATGCTTTTTCATCCGTAGAATTGCGTATGGCATTTACTCTTCCTCCTTGTCTTGGTTTCTCATACACCCTTTCCGGCAGTCACCGCGATCGTGATGTGGCAACGGTTTTGTAGCACCACTTGTCTGGCTAAGCCGGAAAAGGTGTAACGCACTAGACTTTGCTTCGCAAAGTCCGTGCGGCAGGAGCGCCGCCCCTGCACCCCGCTGAATATGCGATTTTGCTGACAGTCGATTTTTAACCCACATCGGCTTCTGATTTTCGCATTCCATCTACGGTATCGCTTACCAGCCGAAGAAGAGCGCAGAACTCCTCACTTGCGCCTCCTGCATTTTCAAGCTGGCGCAATTCTGCTACTATCTCTTCCATCTGATTCCGAAGCGCCTTGTACACCCTTGAACTGCCCTGCACCACAACATCGCGCTCCTGTAACCGCCGAATAATATAGTCCTGTTTCGTCAAGCCGGATAGCCTAACGCGAACATTCAAGTCGGCGTTTTCCTCCGGCGACAATCTGAAAGCTATCGTTAGGCTGCGCCACCGTCCCTTGCTGTCCACCGTTTTCAACATACAAATCTCCTCTTTCCATATTGAGTTTATCCGCCATCTCCGCCTGTTTTGATGGAAACAGGTGTGCGTACCGATAAGTGATGTCGATGCTCTCATGCCCAACCCTGTCCGCAATTGTCAGCGCCGAGAAACCCATCTCAATTAAAAGTGATACATGACTGTGGCGGGTATCATGCACCCGAATGCGCTTCACGCCCGCCGCCGCACTGCCACGGGTCATTTCATTATGAAGCTGGCTTTTGCTAATGGTGAACATCCTGTCATGCGGCTTGATGCCATAGAGCATATTCAAGTATTCTCGCAGTTCCTCACATAGAAATTTTGGCATAGAGATAGTTCTGATGCTCTTTGTCGTTTTCGGGTCGGTAATCACATCCTTGCCGCCCAGCCGCTGGTAGGATTTTGTAACAGACAGCATTTCTTTCTCAAAGTCCAAATCAGCCGGTGTGAGCGCCAGCATCTCGCCCAGCCGCAGGCCACACCAGTATAGCACCTCGAAAGCATAATAGAATTGCGGCTTGTCCATCATCACATCAGCAAATTTCAGGTATTCTTCCTTTGTCCAAAACAGCATTTCCTTTGTGGTTTCTTTGCGGCCGATGGGGCCAACCTTTGAAGCCACATTGCTTTTTAACTCATAATGCCTCACCGCGTGGTTCAAAATGGCGCTAAGCTGATTATGCAGGGTTTTCAAGTAGGTGTCGGAATATCTTTTGCCGTTTTTGTCGCGGTAGGCCAGCATTTCATTTTGCCACGCGATGACATCCTTGGTCTGAATGGCAGGAGTTTCTTTTGGATGATGTTTTCTTTCGTCTGCCATGTGTGTTCTCTGATGCGACCCTGCATATCAGCGACATATAAGCCTACAAATGTTTCAAAACTCATGGACAGGTCAGCCGCCATCTTTTGCTGAAAAGTACGCTCCCATTCAAGGGCCTCGCGTTTGGTGGCAAACCCACGCTTCATTTTCTGCTTGCGCTCACCCATCCAATCCGTGTAGCGAAAATAGGCATACCATGTGCCTGTTTTCTCGTCTTTATACGCTGACATCTTTTCCCCCTTTTGCCCCATCGGAATGCAAGCCGTAGAGCTTTTCGTTAAAATACTGCCTGCTGACCCGTCCATTGATGGTGATAAACCCACGTTTTTTCAAATCTTGGTTTAGCGTCTGAATGAGCTTGTAGGAATATGCCATAGATACATCCAATTCTTTTGCCACCTCGCTTGCCCGCATAAACAGCTTTTCGTCCATTATTTTCTCCTTTTCTTTGTGATTTTTGTTGATGCAACAATTTTTAGTGTCGGGATATTTTCTGAATCGCCTCCCGATTCGCCCGGGCGATTGCGCCGCTGCCGTGGCGCATGTCGGTTATTCTTTTCTTTGCTAAGCTTTTTTGTTTTGTTTGCTCGCTCACTCATTATACTAAACTGATTTGTTTTGTCAAGGGCTTTTCATAAAAAACTAAACATTTTTATTTTAGCTTGACGCAAGCTCTTTACCATGCTATACTAAAGCAAATTTGTTTATTCTGTTTTGAGGAGGCTACACATATGGCCATAGGGGAACGCATCAAGCGCGCACGCAATTTTCGCAAATTAACGCAGAAAGAGCTTGGCCTTGCGGTCGGCTTTGAGGAAAACACCGCCGATGTGCGAATCGCTCAGTACGAATCTAACACCAGAACGCCCAAAGAAGATATGCTGCGGAAAATTTCTGTGGCGCTGGATGTGAACTACCGCTCTCTTTACGAGCCGACGCTCTACGCCGCAGAAGATGTGATGTATACACTGTTTGAATTAGACGAACAATACACTCACCTGCAAATCTATGATGTTATGGACGATTCCGACCCATTTATGCCACAGCCGCGCAAAGCTGTTTGCTTCAATGCCCACATACTGGACGACTTTTGGGGCGAATGGCAGCAAGTAAAAAAAGACCTTGCCGATGGTGTCATCAGCAAGGCCGAATATATGGAGTGGAAACTCAACTGGCCGCAAACGGCGGGCCCGCGCCCCAGCAAACAGTGGCGCAAACCGCCCGATACTACTCCTTAAAACGCTTGTTTTGGCTTATCTGCTATCATTTTGCTATCAAACCGCAAAACAAAGCCCCCAAAACCTTGA